>Ga0315912_10000817_pt1 | contig 46030 bp, 27 predicted proteins | sample VfabasoilMG_FD_204469 | JGI IMG/M metagenome (GOLD analysis project Ga0315912, IMG submission 204469) | Garden soil microbial communities collected in Santa Monica, California, United States - V. faba soil | ecosystem: Environmental > Terrestrial > Soil > Garden | place: USA: California... | reverse complement strand
GAGCCGCTCGGTGCCACGCCGTTCTTCGCGGCCTTCTTCGTGGTGGTGAACATCCACCACTACTTGATGGATTACGTGATCTGGCGCCGAGACAATCCGGAAACCCGATACCTGCGTTGACGGACGCCCGGCGGCTACTGCGCGAGACGCAGAACCTCGCTGCCCGCCAGCAGGAAACACCCAACGCCAAAGTCCTCGAAGTTGGGCACGACGCCCGCGCCCAGTGGGCCCGGGCCCGAGCAGGGCGCTGCGCCCGTCGGCTGAACATAACCGAGAAAGCCGTCTTCTCTCACGGCCCGGCGCAGGCCCTCGTAGGCAGCAATCAGCGGGGGGCCGTAGATCGCGGCGTCGAGCAACCCGTGACGGATCCCCCAGCCGAGCCCGTAGGCGAACAGGGCGCTGCCGCTCGTCTCCGGGCCATCCTCGCCCGGCTCTCCCAGGCTCGCGCAATGCGTCGGATGGCTGAGGCTCGTGTTCCACAGGCCGTCGCCGCGTTGCAGCGGCAAGATGGCCGTAGCGAGCGCACGAAAATCAGCCTCGTAGGCCGCTCGATGCGCCTCGTCTGCCGGGAGGTGGTCGAGCACGCGCGCCAGCGCCGCGATCACCCAACCATTGCCGCGTGACCAGTAGATGTCCTGCTGGTTGGGCGAGCGCGTGTACACGCCGCCGGGCGTGTAGTCGGCGTCCCGCCACCACAAGCCTGCCGCCTCGTCGAAGAGCCCGCCCCCCTCCACGTCGCGAGTGTAGGCGTAGAGGTTCCACATCGACTCGAAGTAGGAGGGATCGCTGCGCAAGACGCCCAGGCGCGTGAAGACCGGCATCGCCATCTGCAGGGCATCGATCCACCACCAGGCGTCCGTGTTGCCCGAGTCGACGAGCAGGCGAATGCTCTGCTCGAGCTGCGCGATGCGAATGGGCTGCGGGTCGAGCGCATACAGATCGAGGTACGTCTGACCGCAAGCATGGGCGTCCGCGTCGATGGTGGTGGCCGCGCCGTACACCACCTGCCACGGGTGCGACGGGCTCTCGCCCCAGCGAACCGCGTAGTCATAGTAGGCAGCCTGGCGCTCCGCCTCGGGCTCGACGCCATGCAGGGCCATCAGCCCCTCGAAGTAGACCGCCCGCGTCCACAGATTGCTCGGCCGCGCGCGGTCGGTGACGATGTCCACGCTCGGGTCGGGCCACTTCGCGCTGAACTGCGCGTGGACGAGGCGCAGCATGGCCAACACGTCCGAGGCCGGGGGCAACCCGGCGAGGGTGGGCCGCGGCGCGCCGGGGGTGCCCGAGTCGGCGGCACCGGCATCGCTCGACGGCGCCGTAGATTCGGTCAGGTTCGCGCCCGGCAGGTTCGCGCCTGGGTCCAGCGCTACGACGGGTGCCGCCTCCCCGGGGGCGGTCGTGGGTTCGCTCACGGGAGGCGCCGCCCCGACGTTGGACGCCGGCGCTCCGGGCGCGCCGCTCGCCTCTGCCGGGGACTGGATGGATGCGCCTTCCCTCGGATCACCACAGGCCCCCACTGCCGTCGCCGCGAGCGCCACCAGCGCCCGATGGAGCCAGGAGGGGGGCAAAGCGTGGATCACGCCTGATGCGTACTTCCTGGCAGCGCTTCCAGGAAAGGGACTTCGTGCGCTCCAGGAAATCAGCGAGGGCTCACGATTCTCCATCGTACGCGGACGGCCACGCTGCGGCAGCACGAGACCGCGCTTGCGGTCCGCAGGGCGGCTGCGCCCCCCGGAGCCCGCGACGCAGTGGGGCCGGGGCGGCGCAGTGTAGTACTCGTTGTCGGGACTGCCAGGGGTGGCGCGGGTCCACGCTGCACTCGCTCCGCAAACTTGAATTGTGCTTGCGAGGTGAGCGGCCGTCACGCTACCCGTCGCTGCCGAATGCATCGGCCGCTGGCGCGTCACCGCATCGGCTCGTGGAAGGCCCTGGTCCTGCTGCTGGTCGCAGGCCCCACATTTGCCCAGCCCGCAGCAACTCCGGCGCCTTCCGCCGGCGCTCCGCCGCCAGCAGACGCTCCGCCGGGCGGAGGAACGCCGCCGCCGGGCGAGGCGCGCGCAGGGGTGACGCCGCCCGAAGTGCTCCAGCAGGTGCCGCCCGAGTATCCCGAGACGGCCCGGGACGCCGGCTTGGAAGCCACGGTGGTGCTGCGTCTGGATATCAGCCGGGACGGCAAGGTGACGCACGCGGAAGTCGTGGAGCCGCAAGGGCACGGTTTTGACGAGGCGGCGTTGCGCGCGGCAGAGCAGCTCACGTTTCGCCCCGCGCAGCGTGATCGACAGCCGATCGCCGTGCGCATCCTGTTTCACTACCGGTTCCAGCTCGAGAAGCCGCCCGCCGTGGCCAACGCGAGCTTCGCGGGCAAGGTCGTACTGCGCTCGGGAGCAGAGTCGCCGCTCGGTGGCGCGCGCGTCGAGCTGAGCCAAAACGGCGTCGTGCTGCAGAGCGTGCTGAGCGCTGCGGACGGGTCGTTTCGCGTCGCTGCGCTCCCCGCCGGAGCGTACCAGGTGGCGATCTCTTTACCGGGGTTTCGCCCGCTCACCGAGACTCTGCAGCTCGAGGCGGAGCACGAAGCGGCAGCCAGCTATGCGCTCGAGCCGGAGGCCGCCACCGGTGCCGCCATCGACGTCACCGTCTCGGGCACGCGAGTGCCCGCAGACGTGAGCTACCGCCGTGTCGAGGCGCGCGAGCTCGCTCACATCGCAGGCAATCGCGGCGACGCGCTGCAAGCGCTCGAGAACCTGCCCGGTGTCGCCCGCCCCCCGACACTCTCCGGCCTCTTGATCGTGCATGGCACGTCCCCCGAGAGCAGCCAGATCTTCGTGGACGGCACGTACGTGCCCAGCATGTATCACTTCGGCGGATTGAGCAGCGTGGTGCCGACGGAGATGCTCGACCACGTCGACTTTTTCACGGGCAACTACGGCGTGCGCTACGGACGGGGCACGGGCGGCGTGGTCGACATCGCGATCCGCCGGGCGCGCGAGGATGACACCTATCACGGCCTATTCCAGGTCGATCTGCTCGACGCGCGCGCACAGCTCGAGGGGCCCGTGCCCGCCAGCGACCACTGGCGTTTTCTCGCCGGCGTGCGCCGCAGCCATGTCGACCTCTGGTTGATCCCGCTGCTCGACAGTCAGGACACGTCCTTCCAGGCGGCTCCGGTCTACTACGACTATCAGGCGTTCGTCGAAACCACGGGCGGGCACGACTCCTACTTGCGCTTCGGCATCTTCGGCTCCGACGATCGGCTGCGGCTGACGAATCGCGGCTCGGCGGGAGGTGGCCAACTCGATCAGGTCAACACCTTCTGGAACCTGCAACTCTTGCACGAGACCCGGCTGGCGCCGAAGGTCGATTCGCGCACAGAGGTGTCGATCGGCTATTTTCGACAGAATTTCAGCTTCGCCACGGTGCGCAGCGAGTTCGTCGCCTACCCTCTGGTCGTGAGGAACGAGATCACCGCGAAGCTCACGGACCACCTCGAGCTGCACCTGGGTCCCGACCTCTTGTATGCGCCGCTCCAGTCGAACTTTGCCTTTCCGTCGGAGAGCGGGCCCGCCACGCCGGATTCCGGCTCGTTCCTGCTGCGACCGTTGCGCATGTTCTCGGACGGGTCGGCCTACCTCCGCCCCGCCTTCTTTGCCGAGCTCCGGGCGGACGCCTTCGAACGGTTGCACGTCGTGCCGGGCATCCGCGTCGACTACACGCATGATAGCGGGCAGGTGGATGTGAGCCCGCGCGTCAGCGTGAAATATGACCTGGCGCTCGGCCCGCGCAAGACGGTGCTGAAAGGCGCCTACGGCTTCTTCTATGAGCCGCCCCAGGTGCGCCAGACGCTCACCGGATACGGTCAGCCGGATCTGCGTTCGGTGCGAGCGCTGCAAGCGTCGCTCGGCGTCGAGCAGCAGCTCAGCGAGCAGATCAGCCTGAGCGTCGAGGGCTTTCACATCGATCTGGATGATCTGATCACGAGCCGCCCGAACGCCGAGGGGCGCATCGAGTACCAGAACATTGCCGAGGGCAACGTGATCGGCGGCGAGCTGCTCTTGCGCTACGAGGCCGATGAGCACTTTTTTGGTTGGCTGAGCTACACGCTGTCCCGTTCGACCCGCCGCTGGGGCCCCAGTGAACCGGAGATCCTGTTCGAGTTCGACCAGACGCACATTCTGGCCGCGGTCGCCAGCTACCGGCTGGGCCGGGGCTGGGAGGTCGGCGGCCGTCTGAGAGCGGTGTCCGGCAACCCCATCACGCCCTGCGTTTCGGGGCTCTACACCAGTTTCGAAAATGCTTACGTGTGCGTGAACGGCCCCTTTCAAAGCCAGCGGGCCGCGCCCTTCTACGAGCTGGATCTGCGCGCCGAAAAGCGCTGGCAGCTGTCCGAGCAGACCACGCTCACGGCGTACCTCGAAGTCATCAACGCCACCGCGCGCGAGAACGATGACATCCCGGTCTATTCCTTCGACTATTCTCAGCAGGGGTACACGAGCAGTAACCTCCCCCTGTTGCCCAATCTGGGCGTTCGCATCGACTTCTGATGGCCCATCCTCCCCGCCCACCCGCCGAGCGTTTCCGAGCGCGTGCCCAGCGCGCCGGCAGCGTCTGGCTCGTGCTCGCGCAGCTATTGGCCTGCTTCCCCAGCAGTCCAGACTTTCCGCCCGCCCGCCAACCGCGCGGCGTGCGTGTCTTGGCGACGGTCTCGGAGCCCGCCGGAGGCATCCCGGGGGCAGAGCTCCAGCTGCGCCTGGAGGCGTTCGATGGCGCGCCGCTGCTCGCCGAGGCAGAGGCCGCCGCCGGCCTGAGCGAACCGGCAGCGGAGCCCCCCGACGGCGCGGAGCCCGTGCCGCTGAGCATCGCCTGGCTCGGGGGTTGTCACAATCCATCGGGGGATACCCAGGCGGGCTGCTACCCGCTGCTCGGGGAGATCGCCCGGGCCCTGCCGGATCCGCTGCCCAGCTCCGGGGGCGCCATCCCCGCTGAACTCGCCGAGTACTTCGGCGTGGGCAACGGCTTCTCGGTCCGAATTCCGGACGACATTCTCAGCGGCCGTCAGCTGATGACGGCGGCGCTACCGTTCGGCGTGAGTTTCACCTTCTTCGCGGTGTGTCGCGGCATCCTGCGGCCCGCACCCGAGGTGACCAACGGCGTGCCGCTGCGCTGCCACGATCGGCAGACCGATGAACCCCTGGGCAGCGAGGCCTTTGTCCCCGGTTTCGTCACCACCTATACCTACCCGGCCGAGGCCAATCGTTCCCCGGCCCTGCTCGCCACCCCGATCGATGGCGCCGAGCTCGAGCAGCGGCTCTGCGAAAGCGACGCCGACTGTGCCGAGCTCAGCGTCGGAACGCTACCGACCGCCTGCGCCCGCCCGGTCAGCAGCACGCCTGCCCTCGCGGCGGAACCCGTGCCGCAGCGCTGCCTCCCCCTGGTGAGCGCGTGTCCAGCGCCGCCCTGCGACAGCCATGAGCTCGCCCTGCAGTTGACCCCGTCGAGCGTCGAGAAGGATCCCGCCGCGACGCCGCCGGGAGGCGTTGCCCCGGACGAAATCCTGTGGGTGAAGTACTTCGGCTACGGCGGGTTCAGCCGGGAGGAGGCCCTGATCAACGATCGTGCCACGGGGCTCAATCCGGACTACGCGCTCCACTGGACCCCGCCCGCGGTCGCCATCGACAGCCCCGTGCCCGTGTGGGCCATCGTGCAGGACAATCGCGGCGGAACGGCCGTGGCGCGCTGGGATTTCGTCGTGCGGCCGTGAGCCGCCGGGCGGCCCGGCCTCGCACCTGACGAGTGAAAGTTTTGGCCCGAGCGGCCGCTGAGTACCAGGTATGGAAGCGAAGCTGGCTGTGGGCGAACGGGACGACTCGGGCGTGTTCGATGTGCGCGCCGGTTTTGACGCCGGGCAGGTGGGAGGGGGCCTCGATCTGGGCCCCTATGCGGCCCACTACCGCGAGCTGTTCGCGGACGTGCTCGACGATGGCGTGATCACCGCCGAGGAACGCGAGCGGCTGGATCGCGTGGCGAAGAACCTGGGCATCGACGCGAGCAAGCTGGCCCAGCTCGAGCGGGCGATGATCAGCGCCTACGAGGCGCACCACCGCGTGGCCGTCGTGGAGCCGTGGCAGGCCGACGCCTCGCCCACGCCCACGCTCGAATCCCCCGTCTTCAGCGGGGAGCCTGCAGACCCGCTGCTGGCGGAGATCGGGCGTCTGCGCACTCGCGTGTCGGAGCTGGAGGAGGCGCTGCGCGACGCTCGCTCCCACGTCAACGTGGAGGTCGACTTCAGTGAGCTCGAAGAGGCGGCGCCCGGGGACCCGCTCGATCGGCTGCGAGCAAAAATCGTGCGCAATCCGACCAACCCCAAGCTATTTGCCGCGCTGTATGAGGCCTGCGAGCGCTCGGGGGAGAAGGACGGCGCGGTTCGCGCCGCCCGCGCCCTGGTGGTGCTAGATGCCGCCACGCCCGAGCACCGGCGTCGGGTCCTCGAGCACCAGACGGACGGACTGATTGCGCCGCGCCGCTCGCTGACGCCCGAGCACTGGCTCGACGAGCTGACCCACCCGAGTCTGTCGCTCGTGACCAGCCATATCCTGTCGCTGGTCACGCCGGCAGCGCTGGTCGGGCGCGCCGCCGCGCTGCAACACGAGAAGAAGCTGATCATGGTCGATGAGTCCGATCGGCAGGACGTCACCACGACCACCGTCACCGCCGTGCGCGCCCTGGGTTGGGCGGCCACGGTCCTGGGCATGCCGGCACCCAGCGTATTTGCCGATGCCGATCGCGACGTCGGCTGCGTACACGTGCCGGCGATGCCGCCGTGGTCGCTGCTGGGCAGGCGGGTGCTCAGCGGTTGCAAGCCTCGCGAGCACGCCTTTCTCGCCGGGCGGCACATGACCTATTACCGCAGCGAGTTCTTCGCGCGGGTGCTGCTGGCCGACGTGGCGGAGCTGGAGAGTCTGTTCCTGGCGGCGCTGCTCCTGGGCAATCCGGCGCTGCCCATCGCCGAGCACCTGAGGAGCCGCGTCCAGCCGCTCGCCAATGCCATGTCCCCGCTGCTCGAGCCGCGGCAGCTCGACGAGCTGCGCCGGCAATACAAGACCTTCGCCACGGGCGGAGGACGCACCAATCTGCTCGCCTGGGGCGAGGGCGTGGACAAGACCGCCGCCCGCGCCGGTCTGCTCTTGTGCGATGACCTGGCGACCGCCGCCACCATCCTGGAGCGAGAAGAAGGCGCACGCGGACCCGTTTTGGCCGATCTGCTCGGGTTCTGCGCCAGCGCGGAGTACGGCGCGCTGCGACGGCATCTGGGCATCAGCGCGGCCTGAGCTGCCGCAGCGGTTGCTCGACACGAGCGAGCCGTCGTGAGATGTTGCAGGGCTGCCGCAGCGAGCCCCGGTGTTTCGCGCGGCCCAAGCCCAATCATGAACGATCTACCTCCGCTCTGGGGACCGCCACTCGATCTCTCGCAGGCCCGGCGCGAGCCGCCCGCCGCCGTTCGCAAGGACGCGCCGCGCATCAAGAGCAGCGCTGCCGTCGCGCTACACATGCATCAACCGCTCATCCCCGCCGGCAGCGAAGATCTGACGAGCGCACGCCTGATCAGCAATCTCCAGCACATGGCAGAGCATCCGGAAGTGCCGGACAGCCACAACCATGGCGTGTACCACCGCTGCTACCGGCGCCCGGGTGAGTTCATCGCCACCCTGATCGACGAGGGCAAAGAGCCCCGCCTGATGCTCGAGTATTCGGGCACCCTGTTCGAAGGTCTGCGCCGGATGGGCATCACCGACGTGTTCGAGGAGCTGCAGCGCATCACGCGGCCCGGCCCCTACCAACACGCCGTTGAATGGCTGGGCGCGGCCTGGGGCCACGCGGTGGCACCCTCCACTCCCGTGCAAGACTATCGCTGGCACGTGCGAGCCTGGCAGCAGCACTTTGCCACACTGTTCGGCGCCGACGCCCTGCGCCGCGTGCGCGGTTTTTCACCCGCGGAGATGGCGCTGCCCAACCATCCCGACGTCGCCTATGAGTTTGTCCGGACGCTGCGCGAGGCCGGCTACGACTGGGTGCTGGTCCAGGAGCACACGGTGGAGGACCCCGCGACCGGTCGCTCTCCCCACCGCAAGCACCTCCCGCACCGGTTGGTTTGCCAGAACTCACGCGGAGAGACAGCCAGCATCACCGCCATCATCAAGACCCAGGGCAGCGACACCAAGCTGGTCGGACACATGCAGCCCTACTACGAGGCCCGGGGCCTCGGCCACGCAGAGCTGCTCGGCAAGAGCGTTCCACAGCTCGTCACGCAGATCGCCGACGGGGAAAATGGCGGCGTGATGATGAACGAGTTTCCCGACAAGTACTTCGAGGTCGTGCGTCAGTCGAGCGGTTCGGACACGCCGCTGCTCAACGTGAGCGAGTACCTGGAGCTGTTGCGCGAGCTCGGCATCGACAGGGAGCAGTTGCCGCCGCTGTGGCCCATCCATCAGAAGCGGATCTGGGATCGCCTGGAGCCCGGCGCTGGTCCCGAGCGCCTCGGCACGCTGCTCGCAGAGCTCGCGCGGGAAGGGGGCGGTTTTCATGTCGAGGGGGGCAGCTGGACGAACGACATCTCCTGGGTCAAAGGCTACGAAGGCTTGCTGAACGAGATGCAGCAAACCAGCGCGCTGTTTTTCGAGCGGACCCTCGGCGCGGATCCCAGCGAAGAGCGCTTTCAGAACGCCCTGTTTCATCTGCTGTCCTCCCAGACCAGCTGCTACCGCTACTGGGGCCAAGGCAAGTGGACCGACTACGGGCGCGAGCTGTGCCGGCGGACGCGCGAGATCCTGCTCCACGATTTCTGAGCACCTTTTGCCTACGGGCTGGCCGCGCGCGCCGCGGTAAAAAGCCAGTAGAGCAGTACGGCACGGAGCCCTCAGGCGGGCTCGGATGCCGATCCGGCACGCTGTCCGTGGCGCGCGTGCAACACATCCCGTCCGGGGCGCGGAGCCTCTTTACATCCGGGCGCCCATTCTCCTACGATTTTCTCGTGGTCTCTCGGATGTCACCGGTCTCGGTCTCTCTGGGGAGCGACGGCCCACGCGCGCACGTGGATCGGGAGGGCAAGGTCTCCGCCTGGGACCCCGCACTCGAAACCTTGTGGGGGCGCTCGGCGGCGCAGGCCATCGGGCGCGAGCTCGGGCAGCTCTTGGTCGCGCTCGAACCGGCGACGTGGCCCGATTTCGATAGCGTGTCGCGCACGGGTAGCTGGACCGGCATCGTCGCACTGGTCCCCGCGAACGGAAACGCTCCGAGAACCACCGGTATCCGGCTCACCAAGACCACGGCAGGTGACGCGCTGGAGGTCCAGCTCGCCCCCCTGTCCTGCCTGGCGGCAGAGACCCCGACGACCGACGCCCCCGTCGACCCGGAGCGCGACCTGCAGCGCTTCCTGGCCATGCTCGAGTTCATGCCGGGCTACTGCTACACGGTGAATCGCGAGCTCACCTTCACCTCTTCCGCGGGCAAAGGGCTCGCGGCGCTCCGCCTACGACCCGGGCAGGTCATCGGCATGAATCTTCGCGATCTGTGGGGCACGCGCGAGGATACCTACGAGCCACTGGTCTGCCATCTGAAGGCTCTGGCCGGCATCCCGAGCCACTACAAGGACGTCTGCCTCGGGCGCTCGCTCGAGTACCTGATCCGGCCACTCTGCGACGCCGGAGGCAACGTGGTGGGAGCGATCGGTGTGGGCATCGACGTGACGGACATCGAGCATGCCCGCCAGGCTCACGCGGCGCTGACCGAGCAGTTGCGCCAGGCGCAAAAGATGGAGGCGATCGGGCGCTTGGCGGGAGGCATCGCCCACGACTTCAACAATTTTCTGACCTGCATCATGGGCAATCTGTCCCTGCTCGAGGGGCACCTCGCCCAGACTGGGGGCGCCAACAGCCCAGGCGCCGCATTCCTCGCGGAAGCCAACGCTGCCGTCGACAGCGCCGCGTCGTTGACGCGCCAGCTGCTCGCGTTCAGTCGCAAGCAGGTGCTCAGCCCCCGTCCGATCCAGCTGAGCGCGCTCGTCGAACGCATCGCAAAGATCCTCGAACGTCTGGTCGGCGACCGCATCGTCCTCTGCACCCAGTGCGATCCCGGGCTCTGGCACGTGTTGGCCGATCCGGGCCAGATCGAGCAGGTGCTCGTGAATCTGGTGATGAACGCGCGCGATGCCATCGTCGATGAGGGGCAGGTCGTGATCGAGACGCAGAATCTGGTGCTCGATCAACCGGGGGGCGAACCTCACAAGCCCCTGCCCCCCGGCGAGTATGTCGTGCTGTCGGTCAAGGATTCGGGGCGAGGTCTGTCGGACGTGGTCCGCGCGCGACTCTTTGAGCCCTTCTTCACGACCAAGGACATTGGCGAGGGGACCGGGCTCGGGCTCGCCAGCGTGTATGGCGCCGTACAGCAGAATGGCGGTGCCATCACGGTGGACTCCGAGCTCGGCCTGGGCTCCACGTTTCGCATCCTGCTGCCCCGAGTGACGGCGGCCCCCGCTGCAGAGGCCATGCTCACCGGGCGGGCTGCGTCGGCCGCCGTGGTCGGCGGCCACGAAACCATCCTGCTCGTGGAGGACGAGCCGTCGGTGTTGGATCTGGCGCACCGCACCCTGCAGCAGCTCGGTTACAATGTTCTGCCCTGCGCCAGCCCGGACGAGGCCTTGCGCACGTTCGGCGAGTACCAGAGCCGGATCGAGCTGTTGGTCACCGACGTGGTGATGCCTCGCATGAACGGCAATGAGCTCGCCGCGCGCGTGACCGCGCTGTCGCCGGGCGTGAGCGTGCTGTTCAGCTCCGGGTATGGCGAGAATATCGTCGCCCAACAGGGCGTCGCCCTCGACGGGCCGCGCTTCATCAGCAAGCCGTATCGTCCGCGCGAACTCGCCGTCAAAGTCCGAGCGTTGCTCGACCAGCGCCAGCGCCGTGCGTGAGAGACGGACGCACCGCCAGGACACGGAGGGCGCCAGAGGTTCGGGCAGGCAACGCGCTCGCCGGCGCCCGTGTCCCCTGACCACAAATGGGGCGGTCTGAACGCCGTCGCTGGCGTTCAGGCAAGAAGCAGCCGCGGCGCGCGCGGAGTCAGATTTGCAAAATCGTCTGGGCCGGCAGGAGCGCGCGGCAAAAACTGACCACGAGTGCTGGGCAAGCCCCGCATTTCTGCCGGTCTAGTCGCTACCGCGGCTGCGTGATACCGTGGGTGCGATGTGTGAGCGCCGACGCGGCGTGGTTGACTCTCCACCACCCTCCGCCTCGATGCTTCGCATACCGAGGAGAAACGGTTTCAACGTGCGCCCAACGGTTCTGTGGATCGGCCTCGCGCTGGGCTCGGTCAGTTGCGCGGAGCGAGCGTCGCCGAACGCTGCCAGCAGCGAGCAGCAGGAGGGCTGCACGGGCGCGGCGTGTGGTCCCGAGAGGGAGGCGGGCCCGCTTCGGGATAGCGGCGCGCCGAACCTGCCCGGCCTCGCCACGCCGGCGGGCACCCCGGAGGTCGTAACACCCGGCGGTTTGCTCAGCCCCGGGAGCAATCCGACCGGGACAGCCCCGCCAGCCAGCGGCAGCGACGCCGGCGCAGGGTCTGTCGTGGATCGCTGTGACGTCGGAGTGTTCGATCCGGACAATCCTCCCCAGGCGCTCACGCTCAGCGGCAGCCTCGGCGCGCACGATCCGGTGATCATCGCCGCCGAGGGCCAGTACCACTACTTCAGCACGGGCAACGGCATTTCGGTCAAGACCTCGCCCGACCTGCTGCGCTGGACGCAGCAAGGCAACGTTTTCTCCACGACACCGGCGTGGTTCACACAACTCGTTCCCGAGTACGCCCCGCGCAACATCTGGGCGCCGGACATTTCGCATTTTGGTGGCCAGTATCACCTCTACTATTCCGTCTCGTCGTTTGGGAGCAACCGCTCCTGCATCGGCCACGCCACGCGCCCGAGCCTGACCGAGGGCAGCTGGACCGATCACGAGGACGTATTCTGCTCCAACCAGCCCGGTCAAAACGACAACTACAACGCCATCGATCCCAACGTGGTTCTCGATGATGCGGGCTTACCCTGGCTCGCCTTCGGTAGCTTCTGGAGCGGCGTGAAGATGATCCGCCTGGACCTGACCGGGGAGCGCGCCGGCACGGACCTGGTGGCGCTCGCCTCGCGCGGTGGCGGGGCGATCGAAGCGTCCTTCATCGTACGGCGCTGCGGCTACTACTACCTCTTTGTCTCGTTCGACGCCTGCTGTCGAGGCGCGGACAGTACCTACAACACGCGGGTCGGGCGCTCTCCCGACCTGCTCGGCCCGTATCTGGACAAGAATGGCACTGCGCTGCTGAATGGCGGCGGCAGCCTGGTCCTGCAGGCGGGCGGGGACTGGGTGGGGCCCGGCCACAACGCGATCTTGATCGACGGCACCCGCGCCTACAATGTCTATCACGCGTACGCCGCTACCAATGGAGCGTCCATGCTGCGCATTTCGGAGCTCGTCTGGGACGCGGAAGGATGGCCCATCTCCGGTGGTCCGTAAACTCTGGTGCCCCTCTACAGTGCGCGCTGCAAAACGAGCGGCCCTGGTACCCCATGCGGCAAGCTTCTCCACGGCGCAGCTCCTGGTGCTCCGGTGAGTGAGCAAGGCCGGCGCCAGTTCCTGGCCAGCATGGTGGTCGGGAGTGCCGCCCTGCTGGGCTCGGGGCTCGGCGCCAGTTGCGGTCACCGGAGGCGCAGCCCTGGTTCGGCCACCAGCGAGCAGGAGGTCCAGGCCGTGCTGCCGCATCGCCAGCCGCTCACGCTGTTGAAGCCGGACATCCCCGGGGAAGGACCGCTGCCGGACGGCTACCTCGAGTACCCGTCCCAGCTGGTGCGAGTGATCACGGAAAAGCCGGGGCGGAGCTCGCAGCCCATCCAGACGATGACGGCCTCCTGGGGCCCGACGCCGCCGGGCCTGGGCCGCAATTCGTTTCTCGATGCCGTCAATGCGGAGCTCGGCGTACCGGTCGCGCCCAGCGTTCAGGACGGCAACACCTTCGCCGCCAAGCTCAGCGCCGTGCTCGGCGCCCGCGACGTCCCGGAACTACTGTCGGCGCCGAGCTGGGAGATCGCAAAGATTCCGCGCTTCTCCCAGGCCGTGAAGGCCCTCTTTGCCGACCTCACCGAACATCTGCAGGGCGACGCGGCCCGTGCCTATCCCATGCTCGCCAGCCTGCCGACGGCCGCCTGGCAAAACTCGGTCTGGGGCGGGCGCCTGGCGGCCGTGCCCTACCCCACCGATGGCCCGTTTCCCTGGGCGCTGTTTTACCGCAAAGACCTCTGCGACCGCGCTCTGGTCGCAGCACCTCGCAACATCGACGAGCTGTACCAGTTCGGAAAGCGCATGACCGACCCCAGTCGGGGAGTCTGGGCCTTCGGCAATGTCTTTGACATGGTGCAAATGTTCTTCAAGTGTCCGGGCACCTTGGGCGGATGGCGTAGAACGGCGAGCGGAGGCCTGGAGCACAAGTACGAACTACCCGAGTACCGGCAGGCGCTCGAGTTCAGCGCTCGGTTGTATCGCGAGGGCCTGGTGCACCCCGATCTGGTCGCGAGCAACGGCAGCGACAGCAAGCAACTCTTCAACGCAGGCAAGATGATCGCGTGCCAGGACGGCCTCGGCGTCTGGCGGGGCACCCAGAGCGAGCAGAGCCAGATTACTCCCGGCTTCAACATTCAGCCCGTGCCGCTCTTCTCCGCGGTCGGCGGCCCACCGCTGGCCTGGGCCGGGGATACGCCGATCTTCTACACCTTCGTCAAGAAGGGCCTCGGCCGCGAGCGCACCGAAGAGCTGCTGCGGGTGCTCAACTGGTGCGCGGCGCCCTTCGGCAGCCAGGAGCACGAGCTGAACCTGTATGGGGTGGAGGGGCGGCACTTCACGCGCTCCCCGGATGGCAGCCCGATTGCGACCCATCTGGGCCGCCGGGAACTGGCCGATCAGTACCGCCTGCTCGGAGGCCGCGTGCCCTCGCTCGTCGGCACCGCCGACGTGCCTCACTTCGTCACGGACCTGCTGGAGTATTCGCGCACCACCTATCCGTATCGCGAAGAAAACCCATTCTCCGGCATCAAGCTCGAGCTGCCACCCAACTACTCGCGCGGCATCGTGCCGACCGAGGACAAGATCAGCGACATCGTGCGCGGCCGCCGCCCCCTCACGGACCTCAGCCAGATCGTGCGCGAGTGGCGGGTCGCCAGCGGGGACGAAGGCCAGGCCTTCCTCGAGAAAGTCTTGAGCGAGAACGGCCGATGAACACCGCCGCTCCCCTGCCCGCTGTCACTCCGAACCGGCGCTCGACGCGGGCACGCCTGCGCCGCGACTGGCCGTTCTTGTTGATGGCCGCGCCCGCCGCACTGCTCTTGCTGGTCTTTCACTACGTGCCGACGCTCGGCAACGTGATCGCGTTTCAGGATTACAATCCCTTCGAGGGGGACAACGCGCTCGAAGCGTTCCTCGCCAGTGAATGGATCGGGCTCGAGAACTTCTTCACCTTGTTCGACGACCCTGCGTTCTGGGATGCGCTGCGAAACACCCTGGCGATCACGTTGTTTCAGCTCGTCTGCTTCTTTCCGCTGCCGATCTTGCTGGCCATCCTCCTGCACGGCATCGTGTCGCACCGGCTGCGCTCCTTCATCCAGAGCGTGGTGTACCTGCCGCATTTCTTCAGCTGGGTACTCGTGATCACGTTCTTCGTGCAGATGCTGGGTGGGGCGGGCCTGCTCTCCCAGGCGCTGCGCGAACGGGGGTTTGAGCCGTGGGACGTGATGACGAACCCCCACGGCTTCATCGTGCTGGTGACCGCCGAGGCCGTCTGGAAGGATGCCGGTTGGGGTTCGATCGTGTTCCTGGCGGCGCTCTCCACCATCGATCCGTCGCTGTATGAGGCGGCGGCGGTCGACGGTGCCGCGCGCTGGGCCCGGCTCTGGCACATCACGCTGCCGGGGCTGCGCCCGGTGATCATCCTGCTGTTGATCCTGCGCTTGGGGGACGCCCTCAGCGTCGGTTTCGAGCAGTACCTGTTGCAGCGCGACGCGGTCGGCAGGCAGGCGGCCGAGGTCCTCGACACCTTCGTGTACCACCAGGCCATCGTTCCCCAGGAGTGGGGCCTGGGCGCGGCTGCCGGCCTATTCAAGGCGCTGATCGGCCTGGTGCTGCTCTTGCTCTCGAATCGCCTCGCGCATGCGCTGGGGGAACAGGGCGTGTACTCGAAGTCATGACCACCCGGGCCATCGCTCGCAGCCCCATCACTCGCAGCCACCGCTGGCGGCTGCAGGGCAGCGCCGTCCGCCCTGCCTGGCAGGAGAAGCCTCCCTTCTGGGCCGAGCTGGCGAAGGGGACGATCCTGACCTTGGTCGTCCTGCTCGTGCTCTTGCCGATGTGGTCGATCCTGATGACCAGCCTGGCCTCGCGCGAGACGCTCAGCCTCACGGGGGGAATGATCCTCGTGCCCCGCGAGCTCGATCCCTCGGCGTATGTGACCATTTTCTCCGGCGGGCAGGTCACGCGCGCGCTGCTGGTCAGCTTCATCGTGACCGTCGGGGGCACGGCCGTCAGCCTGGTCTTGACGGTGCTCGCCGCGTACGGCCTCTCCCGGCCCGGTACATTTGGCCATCGCCCCCTGCTCTTCTATTTCCTGCTCACGTTTCTCATCTACCCCGGGCTCGTGCCGAGCTACCTCGTGGTCACCGGCGTCGGCCTCGGCGGCAGCCTCTGGTCCTTGATCTTGCCGAATGCGGTGAGCGTCTTCAATCTGGTCGTGGTGCGCTCATTTTTCATGGGCATCCCGAGCGAGCTGTTCGACAGCGCTCGCATCGACGGCGCGAGCGAGTGGACGGTCCTGGTGCGCATCGTGCTGCCGCTCTCCCGGGCGGTGATCGCGGTGGTCGGCCTATTTTATGCGGTCGGTTACTGGAACGCGTATTTCAACGCCGTCTTGTACATCGACGACAACGATCTCTGGCCGATCCAGCGCGTGCTCCAGAGCTACATCCTAGCGGGCCAGGCACCGCAGCTGGGCGGCGCAACCATCAGCCTGCCCGGGCTCAGCGCCTACCCTCCGACCCTCGCGGTGAAAATGGCCGTCGTGGTCGTCACCATTCTGCCCGCGCTCGTGATCTATCCCTTCGTCCAGCGGAACTTTGCCAAGGGAATGCTGGTCGGGGCGGTGAAAGGCTGAGCCATGGCAGGTTCGCGGCTCTGGTACCGGGCGCCCGCAGAGAGCTGGGTGGAGGCGCTGCCGGTGGGCAATGGTCGGCTCGGAGCCATGACGTTTGGCGGCGCCGAGCGTGGCCGCTGGCAGCTCAACGAGGACAGCCTGTGGTCCGGCGGCCCCGAGGACGCCAACAATCCCAGGGCGCAGCCGGCCCTGGCCATGATCCGCCGCCTGCTGTTTGATGGGCGCTACGAGGAAGCGCAAGCGCTCACCGACGAGACCCAGGTCCGCGCCCCCAGCGCCCGCGGCGACTTCGGCTCCTACACGACCCTGGGTGAGCTCGTGCTCGAGCACGAGCCCGGTGCCACGGCCCCGCTGGCCCACTACCAGCGAGAGCTCGATCTCGAGAGCGCGCTCGCCACCGCGAGCTATCTCGTCGGGGAGTCGCTCCATACAGAAGAGACCTTCGCCAGCGCTCCCGACCAGGTGCTCGTGATCCGGCTCCGGCGTTCGCCCCCCGCCACGCTCGACTTTCGCCTGAGCCTCACCCGGCCCGAAGCTGTCAGCGCCGTGTTCGCTGCCGACTGCATCCAACTGTCGGGCCGCGCGAGGCAGCGCGGCGCCCCAGACGGCATGCGCTACGCGGCGCGCGTCGAGCTGTCCATCGACGCCGGGCGCATCGAACGCGACGGGGATGCGCTGCGCGTGCACGGTGCAAACACGGTCGTGATCTGGCTCGCCGCGGGCACCGACTATCGGCACGACGATTTCGAGTCACGCCTCGTTCGTCAGCTGGAGCGGGCACGTCAGCTCGACTTTGAGACGCTGCGAGACCGACACGTGGCCGACCATCGTCGACTCTTTGGGCGCGTGAGCCTGGAGCTCTCCTCGAGCGCCGTCACGGCGCGGCGGCCTTCCCAGCTGCCCGCCGTCAATCCGCCCACGGAAGACTTGCCCACCGACGAGCGGCTGCTCCGGCTCGCGCGCGGCGGCCAGGATCCGGGGCTCATGGCGCTGTACTTCCAGCTCGCCCGGTATCTGCTGATCGCCAGCTCGCGCCCCGGGAGCAGGGCAGCCAACCTCCAAGGGATCTGGGCCGAGGGCCTCGTGAACCCCTGGAACGGAGATTACCACACCAACATCAACGTTCAGATGAACTACTGGCTCGCGGAGTCGGCACACTTGCCCGAGTGTGCCCTGCCGCTGGTCGACCTGATCGAAGAGATGCGCGAGCCCGGACGCGAGACCGCCCGCGTGCACTACGCCGCGCGCGGTTGGGTGGTGCACACCGTGCACAATCCCTGGGGGTTCACCGCGCCCGGGGAGCAACCGCTGTGGGGACTGTTTCCGATGGCTGCCGCCTGGCTCTGCCAACATCTCTGGGAGCACTACGCGTTCGGCGGTGACCTCGAGTTCTTGCGCCAGCACTGGCCCTGTTTGCGCGAGGTCGGCGAGTTCTGTCTGGATTGGCTGGTGGAGCACCCCCGCACGGGGCGGCTCGTCTCCGGACCGGCAAACTCCCCCGAGAACACGTTTGTCACGCCGCGCGGCGCGCGTTGCTCGATCAGCATGGGCCCGAGCATGGACCAGCAGATCATCTGGGATCATTTCACGAACCTGCTCGACGCGGCGCGGGCGCTGGGGCACGAGGACGATTTCGTGCGCGCGGTCGCCCGGGCGCGGGAGCAGCTGCTTCTGCCGCAGGTCGCTCGGGATGGCCGGCTCTGCGAGTGGGCCGAGGAGTTTGCCGAAACCGAACCCGAACACCGGCACGTTTCCCACCTGTTCGGTCTGCACCCGGGGCGGCAGATCACCCCGAGCGCGACTCCCGAGTGGTGCGCCGCGGCTCGCTGCAGCTTGCAGGCGCGCGGAGACGGCGGCACCGGTTGGTCGCGAGCCTGGAAGATCTGCTTCTGGGCCCGGCTCGGCGATGGCGCCCGCGCCGAGCAGCTGCTGTTACGGCTGCTGACGCCGGTCGCCGTGCGGGGGACCGAGTTCGAAAGTGACGGACCCGGCGTGTATCCGAACCTCTTCTGCGCCCACCCTCCCTTTCAGATCGATGGCAACTTCGGCGCCGCCGCTGCCATCGCGGAGATGCTGCTGCAAAGCCACAGCGGGGAACTCCAGCTGCTGCCGGCCTTGCCGCCCGCGTGGGATCACGGGCGAGTGACGGGGCTGCGCGCCCGCCAGGGATTCGTGGTGGACCTCGATTGGCGCGAAGGACGGCTCGAGCGCGTACGCCTGCACTCCGAGCTCGGGCGCCTCTGCCGATTGCGCCATGGCTCCGCCCGGCGGCTCCTCGAGACCAGCGCCGGGCACACGTACACGCTCTGCGGTGATTTGTTGACGCTCGAGTAGTGGCTCAAGCGGGAGCGACGAGCTCAAACTGCGCGCGCAGCTCCGCGCGACAGTCCGCGCCGACGTAGACCTCGAACTTTCCGGGTTCCACACCTCGGGTGAGATCCCGACGACAGAACGCGAGCGCCTCCGTCCCCAGCTCGAAGCGGAGACGCCGCCGTTCCCCCGGCCCTAGCCCGAGGCGTTCAAAGGCTTTGAGTTCCCGCAGCGGCCGCGTGAGCGAGCCGGTGAGATCGCGAACATAGAGTTGCACGACGTCTTGTGCCGCGCTCTTGCCCACGTTCTCCACGTCCACTTCCACGAACACGCTCTCACCCACCGCCGCCCGCGCCGGAGTTGCCAGGAGCGTGCCGTAGCGAAACTCGGCGTACGATAGCCCATAGCCGAACGGAAACTCCGGCGTGGACTCGACATCGAGGTAGCCGCACTCGAAGCCCACGGGATCGAGGGGCGTGCCCGTGGGGATGCCCTTGAACGCGCTCTTCGGCGGCCGGCCACTATTTTTGCTGCTGTGATAGATGGGGATCTGACCGACCGTGCGCGGAAACGAGATCGGCAATCTCGCCGACGGCGAGGCCACCCCCGTCAAGAGGTCCACCAGGGCCGGCCCGCCCATGGTGCCGGGGTGCCAGGCGAACAGCACGGCCTGGGCCCGCTGGCACTCTTCCCCGATCGTCAGGGGCCGACCCGCCATGAACACGAGGACCAGCGGAGTGCCCGTCGCGGCCAGGGCATCGATGAGCTTCGACTGGGCCCCCGGCAGACCGATGAACGCGCGGTTTCTGCATTCGCCGCTCAGCCCCGCGTCCTCGCCGACGAACACCAGCGCCACCTCACTGGAGCGAACGGCCAGCACTGCCTCTTCGAACCCCGTCTCATCGTCGCTGCGGCAGCTCGGGACACCGGCGGCGTGACGAATGCTCACGTTGCTGCCCAGGCGTGCCCGAAGCTCCATCAGCGGCGTGATCACCGCCGACTCGTCCCCATCGTACGACCAGCAGCCGAGCTGACTCTTGGCATCGTCTGCCAGCGGCCCGACCACCGCCAGCGAGCTGAGCCCGGGCTTCAGCGGTAGATGGCGCTGCTCGTTCTTGAGCAGCACGATGCTCTCGCACGCCGACTGGCGTGCCAGCTCGAGGTGGGCCCGGCACAACATGACGCTGGTCTTCGGTACGTCGGCGTACGGGCGCTCGAACAACCCCACTTTGTACTTGAGAGCCAGGATGCGCCTGACCGCGTCGTCGACCCAGGAGAGAGAGACACGCCCCTCCTGGACCAGGCGCGGCAGCTCTTCGATGAAACTGCGTGTGGCCATCTCCATGTCGAGCCCCGCGGCGAGCGCCGTGGCGGCCGCCTCGCTCGGGTTGGCGCACAAGCCGTGCTCGATCAGCTCGTGGGTGGAGCCCCAGTCGCTGAGCACCACTCCACCAAAGCGCCACTCCCCTTTCAGAATGCCGCGCAGCAGAAACTCATTGCCCGTCGCCGGGATCCCATTCAGATCGCTGAACGCCGTCATCAGGCTCCAGACCCCTGCCTCCACGCAGGCCCGGAACGGCTCGAGGTACACGTCCCGCAACAATGGCTCGGGGATCCAGGTACTGTTGTAATCCTTGCCTGCCTCGGCCGCGCCATAGCCGGCGAAGTGCTTGGCACACGCCGCGAGCTTGCCCGGGGCTCGCGCGCTCGCCTGCCTGCCCTGATAGCCAAAGACCGCCGCGCGCCCCAGCCTGCCCGCGAGATGTGGGTCTTCTCCGAAGCTCTCCGCCACGCGACCCCAGCGCGGGTCGCGCGCGATGTCTACCATGGGGGCAAAGGTCCAATCGATGCCCAGCTCTGCCGCCTCGCGAGCGGACGCTGCCGCCACCCGCTCGACCAGCTCCGCATCAAAGCTGGCGGCTTGCCCGAGCGGAATCGGAAAGATCGTGCGCAAGCCGTGGATCACGTCCCGCCCGAAGATGAGCGGTACACCGAGACGAGTTTCTTCGACGGCGATCCGCTGCAGCCGATTGCGCTCCTCCAGGGTCGCCGCATTCAGGATTGAGCCACAGCGCCCCTCGCGGATGTCTCGCTCGGCGTCGCTGAGGGGGCCGATGCCATGCGGGTGCTGCCGCATCTGCCCTAGCTTCTCCAGCAGCGTCATCTCCTGCAGCAGCTCTTCCACGCTCGGACTGCCCTGTGCATGTTGAGCGAGCGCCACCTGGTTCTTCTGCTGCATAACGCCCGGTCTACTCTCGCGCACGGGGCTCGGCAAGCGCACCGCCGGCGCGGCGCGTGGACCAGCACATCACTGGAGCAGATCTGTTCGTGGTGGTCAGATATGTGCGCACTGGCCCACGTCGTTGCACTCGTGTCGTTTCATCACGTTCAAATGCGATGGTCTGTGCGACCGATGGCGTGTGATACTCGCACAGGTTGGGCGACCTTTCCGTCTAGCGTCGATGACGCGCGGGCACGGTCGCGGGTGAGTAGCATGACCAAGATCCTGATCCCAAGAGCAGCGCTAGCACTCGGTGCATTCCTCGCCTTACCCGCGTGCCTCGAGCAGCGCGCGGACGGCCCCGCCCAGGCCGTCGGCGCGTCCGAGGCGGGCGCTTGCCCGGTCGGGCAAAGCTCGTGCGCGGGCGGCTGCGTGGCGCTGGCGACCGATGCACGGAACTGCGGCGCCTGCGGTGTCGGCTGCAGCAGAGAACAGGTTTGCTCCGAGGGCGCGTGCCAGCAGCGCGAGGCCTGCGCGGGGGTCGCTTGCACGCCCTGTGGGGACGACGGCACGCCATGCGAGATCCCCCTGGTCCCGGGCGGCCCGGCGCCGGTCCCCATCCAGAGCCCCGCCGAGTGCGCGGGCGGCATCTGCAGTTGCGCTGCGGGCCAGGTCCAGTGTGGCGCCGTGTGCAGCGATACCGGGCGTGACCCCAGCAACTGTGGCGGTTGTGGCAGCGTTTGCGCCGCCGGGGCCGGCTGCGTCCGCGGTGCTTGCTCCGAGAAGACCTGCGCCAACAAGCAACAGCTCACCTCGCCCGTCCTGGCAGACTTCGAGAGCTACGACGGGGCGACCGCCGCCGACCAATGGAGCTTCAGCTTCAACGCTCCCGCCGGCACTCCGTCCGCTGTCTACGCCGGCACCTATCAGTATAGTGACGGCACCGGCGCGCAGCAGCTCCGGATCGATACCGGCAACGCCAGCCGCTACGCTGCGACCATCTCCAATCCGGGGGCCACCGCCTGGGGCGGCGCGCTCGGCATGTGGATGGGCTGCGTCGACGCCTCGAGCTTTGATGGTCTGTCGTTCGCCGTACGAGGCAGCGTCCCGGGCGGCACGGCCACGCTCAGCCTCACCACCGAGGACACGTCAGCTCCCGATGCGGCCAACGCGGCGCGGGGCGGGACCTGCAATGCCGGCTGTCAGTCACCGTCCGCCGCGTTCCCCGTGACCAACGGCTGGTCCCGTGTCGTGTTGCCGTGGTCTGCGTTCACGCCGGGCGCTGCCAACCAGGCCTCCGTTCCCCTCACGGGCAACAACATTGCCGGGTTGACGGCCAGCGTGGCGCTCAGCTGGGTCGAAGATCCCAATCTGGCCGGCAGCTATATTGCTGCCCCGACGGGCTACGAGCTCGCGCTCGACGACGTCGGGTTCTTTCGCACCGCCGAACTGTGCGCTCCCGGCCAGGCGATCTGCGACAGCACCTGCATCGACCCCGTGTCGAACGACGCCCACTGCGGCGCTTGCGGCAACGCCTGCAGCGGCGGCAGCACCTGTATCAGCGGCAGCTGCGTGTGCCCGAACGGCGCGGCCGCCTGCGCGGGCTCCTGCGTCAACCTGGCCAACGATACCAGCCATTGCGGCGCCTGCGGCAACTTCTGCGCGATCGGATCCTCGTGCAACAACGGCGTTTGCAGCGGCGGCGCCGGCAACACGAGCAACCGTTGCGGCGCGACGACGCGCCGGCTGGGCAGTCCATTCGCGTGCGAACTGGCCTGGGGCGAGAACGTCGAGAACCCCATCCCCGGCTACCTGGGCTTTGCCAGCAAGTGGGTCGGCTACGAACGCAACATCGACTCGACCTGCGACGGCTGCGGCTGGCTCGACCGCTTCACCGGCAGCGTCGTGCCGGTCTACATCGCCTACTTCATCGCGTATCAGGCCAACATTGGCGCCGGGCTGGGGGACTGCAACCTCGACTTTGATGGCAACAACCTGTGCACCGGCGGCGCCCAGTGGATCCGCGACAATCGCCAGCGCGTGCTGGCCATGTACGAGAGCTACGCGCGGCGCTCCTACGCGCGGCACCCGAACGGGCCCGTGGTCTGGCTACTGGAGCCGGACTTCAGCCAATATGCCGAGCCCACGCAGCGCAACGCGCTCAGCCTGCCGGAGATCGGGCAGCTGGCGACGGATATCGTGTGCGCCATCAAGTCCAACATGCCCAACGCGGTGATCGCCTTCAACCATTCGACCTGGCTGCGCGGCAACCAGCTGACCGCGCTCTGGAACGCCCTGCCGCTCGATCTGACCGATTTGATCCACGTCACCTCCGCCGCCGACGTGCCGGGCGGCTACTTCAACAACGGCGACGCCAACAACCGGCAGGACGGCACGTTCCGCTTTCTCAACCAGCTGACGGGCAAGCCACTGGTCGTCGATACCAGCTTCGGCATCACGACCATGGGCGACTCCTGGTCGACAGCCACGCCCGCGACCTTGAACGCCCGCATCGCCGACGGCGTCGTCGCCGTTCTCGTCGAGCCAGCGCCCAACGACTACCAGGCCAGGATCAATGGCTTTCGCGGTCAGCTCAGCTCGACCTGTCCGTAACGCGCCGCGGGCCTCGGGGGCGCCACGTGGGCCCGGACTGGCCGCGACCTTGACGCCCATCGCGCGCGTCTCGAACCGACCGCAGGGCGCGAGCGCGACGTTCACATCAAGAGACGCCCGGCGATGGCCACCAAAGACGCTGAAGCGACACTCTGACCCACCCGGAGTTGCGCCACATCGAGCGGACACGCACGTCGCAGACGGCAACGGCAACGGCAACGGCAACGGCAACGGCGACGGCAACCGCGACGGCGGCGGCGGGGGCGGCGCTGTCGCCTCGAACGGGGTCGCGACGGGTCACTGCTACGTTCAGCCGGTCCACCATCGCACCGCCGGCGCGCAGGATTAGTGCCACATCAAGCAGAAGCGAGGGCGGCGGCCAGGACGTTCAGCGTACATGGCACGTCGCGGGGCGCGAACGGCGGCGTGCGTGCCACCGAGGTTCGGCGGCGATCGCGCACGTCGCGGACGCAAACGGCGACGGCAACGGCGGGGGCGGGGCTGTCGCCTCGAACGGGGTCGCGACGGGTCACTGCTACGTTCAGCCGGTCCACCATCGCACCGCCGGCGCGCGGGATTAGTGCCACATCAAGCAGAAGCGAGTGCGACCGATGTGCTGTCGCTCGGTGCGCGACGGGCACGCATCATGTCGCTGCACGATATCTCATCGAGATTGTCGAGACGCCGGAATGGTGTCAGCTGAAGGAGATGCGGGGGCGGCCGATGCGACAACGTTCACTTCAGTTTCGCACGTGGGGTGGAGTTCGTGCCGGAGCGGGCCGAAAGCCAAAGCACAGGCGGGCGGGTGTCTCCCATCTGCGTCGGCCATCGCACGCGTGCCGTCATCCGTTGCACGCTCGGGTTCGTCGACGGCTGCTCGTCAGCGGCGTGGTTTGACGGCTTCGCACGGCCGCCAGAGCTCGTGTTCGGTGCGCGCGAATGCCGCGAAGAATTCCGGGCACATCACGCGCTGGACTCACCGGTCGTTCCTCCCCGCACATGGCTGCTCACGATGGGCCAAAGTCGCGTGCCGCCGTTCGACGTGGATGAGGTACCGGGCAACGCACCGGTGGCGAGGGAGCCTAGGACCTAGCCGTTTGGCGGCCGACTCTGCTGGTCAGACGCGCGCCGGTCCATGTGGCCGTGGGCGGCGGGGGGGGCTTTCGCCGCCGCGCATTTCCATCCGCCAGGTGCGGTCGGCTCGTACGGTGCCGTTCGTTCGTACGGTGCCGTTCGTTCGGTGCGGTTCGTTCGTTCGGTGCGGTTCGTTCGTGAGGGGCCGTTCCTTCGTGGGGTGCCGCTGGTGCCGGTCGCCACGCGCGCCCTGCGTGAGGTGCGAGTGGTGCCGGCAGGTGCCGTTCCTTCGTGAGGGGCCGTTCGTTCGGTGCGGTTCGTTCGTGAGGGGCCGTTCCTTCGTGGGGTGCCGCTGGTGCCGGTCGCCAGGTGCGCCCTGCGTGAGGTGCGAGTGGTGCCGGCAGGTGCCGTTCCTTCGTGGGGCGCCGTTGGCGTTGAGGCGGAGCGCACAGTGCCCCGAGGGGCCGAGTGTCGACGTTGGGTGTAGGCCCGGCCCACCTCTTTCGCCCGAACGTTTTGCTGTGCCGCCTCGCGCTCGGATCACGCGCGAGCCGCGCGCCTCAGTCCTGCTGCTCGGGGGGCAACGGCCGTGCGTTGCGGCCCAGAGGCATGCCCGCGCCCCGGCGGTGCTCGACGAAGTATTCGCGCGGTGTGGTGCCGAGCAGCTGGCGATGTACGCGGTGGAACTGCGCGTAGCTGCCGAAACCCGCCTCCAGCGCAGCATCGAGCAGGTTGTGTTGCCCGCGATCCATGGAGGCAAAGAAGCGTTCCATGCGCAACCGATTGCGGTACTCCACCAGAGAGACGCCCATCTCGCGCTTGAAGGAGCGCGCGAGATGCCCGGCGCTCACTCCCAAAACCTTTGCCAGGCGTTCCCCGCTGATCAACGGGTCCTGATGGAAGGCCTGGAGGATCCTGCGCACCAGAGGCCCCTGGCTGGCGTCGCTGGGCAAGGGGCGCCAGCCTACCCCACCCGTCCGCGACAAGAGCAAACCCGCCAGCAGGCTGCAGAAGACCGCCGTCACGACCTGCTTGCTCTCGTCCACCGCGCTGCCGGTGAGCGCGGCGTCGTTGTACATCACACCGAGCAGATTTCTGCCCGTGATCAGCGGCGTGCACACCACCCAACCCGTACCGATCACGACACTGCGCCCCGACTCCATGGCGAACAATGGCGCCGAGTGTTGGTACAGCCCAAAGACGCCGGAGGGTTGCAGCTTCAAGAGCGCGTGACAGGCGTGCGGCGAGTACTCGTGATGGAACGCGCGCTCATCAATCGTCTGCCCCTGGGCGCCGGTGCCCCAGGTGCCACGCATGATGATGCGGTCCGCGTTCTGGTCGCGCAGATACAGGCCGACGCGCTCGAGACCAATGCACTCTCTCGTGACGTCGATCGCGCGTCCGAGCACGCTGTCCGTCTCGCGGCAGGTGGCCAGCTCATCAGCAGCAGCGAGCAGGCTTGCCATTCTGCGCCACTCACCGGCGCGATCCGATGCATCGAGCGAACTCGATCTCGACAAGCTCACAGCTTCGTTCTGCGAGACGCCAGTGGGTGCCAAGAGCGTGTTGGGAGAGGTTGCTGGAGACATGGGGTTGGACCAAATATAGCGAACTTCGCACGCGAGGGCGACGGACTTGGGAGGCCACCGTCGAGCCAACAATTCGGCAGTAAATTGGCTCCGCCGCTACAACTCGAAGGACTCTTCGATGCGTCGCCGCATCACATCCAAACCACTTGGTAACGCTTCCCCACTGCACATCGTGTCGATCCGCGACGAGCGCACATGTAGGTGTGCGACGAGCAGCGTCCGGTATCCGTACATGGTGCCGCGCGAAGCAGATCCGCGAACATGGGCAGACACGCGATGTGGCGCGCACTGTCCGGTTTCGGCGGCAGCCAAGCATGCCTATCATCGTGCCATGTTGTCGCGGAAGGTGAGCCTGGGCTCTTTGACGATCCTGTCGCTGGCGAGCGCTTGCGTACAGACGGAGCCGTCGGCGATCGACGCCTTGCCCTTGGGGGTCAGCGATTGTGCCAGCTACCCGGCGAGCGGGGACCCACCTCCGGTCGTGCTCACGCTCGACAATCCGGTGCCCGAGGTCCCCGCCGCGAGCGGTCCGTATCACTGGCAGAACGTCACCATCCAGGGGGGCGGCTTCGTGTCGGGGATCGTGTTTAGTCGGGCGGCGCCGAACGTGATCTACGCCCGCACCGACGTGGGGGGGGCCTATCGCTTCGACATCGATGCAGGGCGCTGGGTGCCGCTCACGGACTGGATCTCTGCGACCGAGTCGAACTTGATGGGCATCGAGAGCATCGCCGCGGACCCGCTCGACCCGAGCCGGGTGTACCTGGCGGCGGGCACCTATCTGAACGCGGGCCCTGGAGAGATCTTGCGCTCCAGCGACTATGGCCGCACCTGGGAGCGCCACCGGATGGGGCTGCCCATGGGCGGAAACGTCAACGGTCGTTCGATGGGCGAACGCCTGGCGGTGGATCCACACGAGCCCAGCACGCTCTATTTTGGTTCCCGACAGGACGGGCTGTGGAGCAGTCGCGATGCGGGCGTGAGCTGGAGCCGGGTGACGAGCTTTCCCGTCACAGGTGCTCGCGAGCTGGGCATCAGCTTCGTGCTCTTCGACGAGCAGACGGGCGTGCTCGGTCGACCGACGCCGCGGATCTTCGTCGGCGTGGCTCGCCTGGCCGAGGATGACGCGAACCAGCTGAGCCAGGCGGGCAACGACCCGAGCAACCCCGCTGATGCCCTGTACTGGAGCGAGGATGCGGGCCAATCCTGGCAGGCAGTCCCCGGTCAACCGAGCGAGATGATGCCACACCACGCCGCGCTGGACACTGCCGGTGTGCTGTATCTCACCTACAGTGATCGCCCGGGGCCCAACGACATCCGTAGCGGTGCGGTGCATCGCCTGGTCCTCGGCAGCGGACAATGGACGGACATTTCTCCGCCGAAGCCGGGCGGCCGCGGTGGTTTCGCAGGCCTCGGCGTGGACGCGAGTTCGCCGGGCACCGTCATGGTCTCCACCCTCGACGTCTGGTCGCCGGACGAGATCTATCGCTCGACCAGCAGCGGCAATTGCTGGACCGCCATCGGGCCGCGCGCCATCCGCGACGCGCAGGGCGCCGAGTGGGTGCGCTTTGGTCAGAGCGCTCCCAACTCCACGGGTTGGATGGGCGACTTCGAGATCGACCCGCACAACCCGAGTCGCGCGCTCTACATCACCGGGCAAGGCATCTGGTGGAGCGACGACGTCACCGCGGCGGACCACGACCAGTTCACGCACTGGGTATTTGCCAATCAGGGGCTCGAGGAAACCGTGGCCCTCGATCTGCAGAGCCCGCCGGACGGAGCCCCACTGCTCAGCGCGGTGGGAGACATCGCGGGCTTTCGCCACGACGACTTGCGCATCTCGCCGCCCGCCGGCATGTTCGACAACCCGCGCTTCAGCAACACCTCCAGCATCGACTTCGCCGCGCTCGCGCCGGCCCAGGTGCTGCGGGTTGGCACCGGCGGCCCGCCGCGCGGCGCAGCATCGCGGGACGGGGGACAGACGTGGACTCCCTTTGCCAGCGAGCCCAGCGGCGGCACGGGCCAGGGCAGCATTGCCATCGCCGCAGACGGCAGCACCTGGCTCTGGGACCCTCAGGGGACGGGTCCCCATTACTCGCGGGACCAGGGCGCGAGCTGGACGGCGAGCAGCGGGCTGCCCATGGCCATGGGTGGCGGCGGCGGTGGCGGTGGCTCGAGCGTGAGCGCCGACCGAGTCAACCCGTCCAAGTTCTACGTGCGGACGCAGAATGCCGTGTTCATCAGTAGCGATGGCGGCGCCAGCTTCACTCAGGCCGCATCGGGCCTGGGAGGCGGCGGCCGCCTGCGCCCCGTCTTCGGCATCGAAGGCGACCTCTGGCTGGCCAATGGCCAGGGGCTGTTTCACTCGCTGAACTCCGGAGCGAGCTTCGAACGCAGCGCCGGCATCAACGTGGGCAGGGCGATCGGCTTTGGTCGAGCCGCGCCCGACCAGAGCTATCCTGCGCTGTACCTGGCCGGGAACCTCGACGACGCCCCCGGGCTCTTTCGCTCCGACGACGGCGGCGCCACCTGGCTCGCCATCGACGACGTCTCGCAGAAGTTCGGCTTCGTCAGTCAGATCACCGGCGATCCGCAACGCTACGGCCGCGTCTACATCGGCACGGGCGGCCGCGGGGTATTGTTCGGTGATCCTAGATGAGGCAGCCCCTGCGTGAGAGCGGCTCGTAGGGCCGTGCACATCCTGCGCCGCGACGGCGAGTAGTAGCACGCGTGGCTCGCCCGGCAGCGCAGGGTGCCGTGCAACTTCTCGTTCGCGCTCTCCCTGCATCAGCAATGCAGACGCCATGGCGCTCAGCGTCAGCGTCATCCGTTTCGAATCGGTGGATCAAATCACGACCTCGTTACACTGGCGGCAGAAACGAGAAGACAGCATCGCGCGCGATTGTCACGGTCCGACGAGCCACCGACATGTCATCGCGCGAGCTGACTTCACCGAGCGTGCCTCCGGGATCCAGAGGCTGCCGTCAGCGACGCATGGCGCTCTCCCTCGTGCCCTGGGCGCGGCGGGCAGCGCTGCTTCTCTGCGTATCGGCAGCCAGCTTGCTGAGCGCCGTCACGGCAGCACAGGAGGCGCCGGGCCCGGCGGTGGCCGCCCTGCCCGGCTCCCCCCGACCGAGCGGCGTCGGGCTCTCCCCGGAAGCGCCTCAGGCGGGGCCCGCCGCCGGTGGACGTGCGCCGTCCTTCGGCACGCCGGTGAGATCGGACGCCTGGGCGTTCACGATCGGTGGCAGCATTTTCGGCTGGGAGGCAGTCGGCATCGGCCGAACCCCTTCGACTCGCGCGCCCAATCAAGTGTCGCGCCCGCTGCACGTACCCGCGGTGATCGAAGGGCGCGAGCCGTTCGGCTCCAACACCGGCGGCTCGCTCTTTCTGCAGTACGGCAACTCGGTGGTGAGCGCCACGGTCAGCGCCGCGTTCAACGCCACCGGCAAGGAGCGTGAGGGCTTCTACAACGCGGTCAATGGCCCCGCCTTCGGTCAGGCGTACCTGACCATCAACCCGGCGCCGCTCGGCCAGCTGCAGCTGCAACTCCGACTCGGTGGCTACACCGAGAACTTCGCGGGACCGGGCCAGTATGGCTGGGGCTTGTTCGGGCCCATGCTCGCCATTCGCGGCTACGGCCTGTCGACGATCGCCCAGTACCCACTCTCGCAGGAGCTGCTGGCGACGTTCGAGGTCGGGCTGCAGGGCGTGCCCGGTGTGCCGGAAAACTTCGTGCGCGGCCTGTACACGGGCTGGCTAGAGACCGGCATCAACTCGCTGACGATGCACGCCCACGCGGGCGTCGTTTATCAGAATCGTTACACGGTGCGCTTCCACTTCGCCCGTGGGCTCGGCTTCGATGAACGGCGCTACCTGGTGGATCAGCCGCGAGACGGCCGCATGGACGCCTATATCCTCGAGACGCGCTACGTGGCGAGCCCGTTCGGGCAACTCGGGCTCAGTCTGGCGCTGTGGGACTTCAAGAACGCCAACCATGTCCACGACGGCATCTGGTGGGGCCTGGACTGGACCAAGGGCGGTGCTGACATGTTGCGCGACTACGTGGGGCTCGGCGGACGCCCCAACGGGTACTGCAATCCGATCGCCGACACCAACGGCGTAGTCACGGGCGCCTCCTTCCCCTGCACCAACGACCCGACCATCGACGGCGCGCCCGTGCTCGAAGCCAACGGCGACGGCAAGGTGTTTGCGCTCAGCACCGAATACGACACGAGCGTCTCTCAGCTGCTCTGGCACCCGCGACCCTTCAACGGCAACGCGCCCGACCTGCGCATCGCCCTGGCTGCCGCGATGCATTTCACGCTGGAGACGGGAGACCCCGCCTTCAAGGGCGCCAACGGCTTTCTGCTGGGCGCTCAGTTCGACTATCAGATGCTCTCCTGGCTCAGCACGCCGTTGCGCTTCTTCGCCGAGGACCGGGACTTTCAGCTCGGGCGCTACCAGGTCTACAGCATCGCACCCGCCATCGCCTTCCGCACGGACTGGCTGAGCGCGGACCGTATCGAGCTCATCTACACCCGGCGCTTCTATTCCAGCGCAGTCGACAACAACTCCGCACGCCCGTACGACCCGCACGTCATCGCGCTGGGCGGCTACATCTCGTTTTGAAAGGTAACCCTATGCGACGTCGCATCACCCAATCCGCTGCGGGAGCCTTGCTGGGCGCAGGGGTGCTCGGCTCGCTACTTTGCGCAGGCGCCGCGCGCGCACAGGACGCGAACACCACCCAGTTGCCACGCCTCGGCATCTCCCCGGGGGAACCGCAGAACCGGAGCGCCCAACCCACGCTGCCGTTTGGCCTGTCTCCGGCCAAGTCGAGCAGCTTCGTGCTCGACTTTCATGGCTACCTCTTGATGCCGATCACCCTCGGCATCAATGAGCGGGAAAACCCCGCCCCCGGACAGGGCGAGACGGTCATCCACAACCCGCCGCTGATCCCCAACAATAGCCGCAGCTTCACCCATACCGGCGTCGTCCCGACCGCGTACGGGCAGCTGAACTTCACCTACGGCAATTCGCTCCTGGCCGCGACGCTGATCCTGGCGGCCGAGAACTTCACGGACGCCAGCGGTCTGTACAATCCGGTCGAGCAACTCGGGGCCCGAGACGCGTTTCTCAGCCTCGACCTCAGCAAGCAGCTGGGCACCCCATTAGAGCTCCGCGTCGGCGCCTACACGGGCCGCTACGGCGTGATGGGCAGCTACGACCTCGGTCGCTATGGCACGCCGCTGATCGCGCGCACCAACACCATCGGCGAGACGGCAACGCTTGCGCTCCACCTCGGCCCCGCCGTCACCCTGGTGCTGGAGGAGGGGCTGGGAGGGCAGATCGGCAAGCCCGACGTCGGCACCGTGTCGAGCCAGTACAATGGCTTCGCCTTTACGGACGTGGGCGCGACCTTCGTCGGCCACGTGCATGCCGGGCTCGACATCGCACACTTCGTTCAATTCGGTCTGCACTACCTGCAGGCCTGGACGCGCGACGATACGGCCAGCACCGGCCTCTCTCCGGACGGCACGATCGCGGTATTTGGTGCAGACGCTCGGCTGACCGCGGGCCGCGCCGGGCACCTGTACGTGGGGCTGGGGCACACCTCGCTGGTCAACGCCTCGACCGTCTCGGGGGCGATCGAGGTCTTGAACGCGCGGGGCGGCCCGGAGTTGATGATTCAGTATCTGGGTGGGGAGGCCTCCAACGGGGATGGGGCGCTGCTCACGGTCGGAGCGCAGTACGATCTGAGCCTGTCGCGCCTGATCTACGGCGAGCGCTTCCTGGGGCTCAGCCCCGACATCCTGCTCAGCCTGTTCGGCATGCGGGTCGGCATCACCAGCGACGCGCCCGTGGCCGACGGCACCTCGAAACTCAAGCTCGGTGCCGAGGCCACCTACAACATCTTGCCCTGGTTTGGCGTGTCCACCCGGCTCGATCACGTGGCCCCCGGCGCCAGCAGCACCGAGAGCTTCAACATCGTGACTCCGCGGCTCTTGTTCCACAACGGCTGGGACAGCCAGATGGAAATTGCGCTTTCGTACTCGCACTTCATCTACGGCAGCGACGTCGTGATCGAGACGGGCTCCCCACCCACGCGCGATCCACTCACCGCGCCGGACGCCGACGTCGTGGCTCTCGCCGGCTGGCTCTGGTGGTGACGATGACCCGGTGGCGTCTACTGGAGGTGAGCTTCGCGCTGGGCCTGGCCGCGTGCGGCGGCGTGGCGCCGGCAGAGTCGCTCGTGGTCGATTGCAGCATCAACGACGACTATGAGTTCTTGTCGTTGCAACCGATGGAGGGGGACACCTCGTCCTGGTTTGCTTTCGGCGACGAGACGCCCAACGCCGAGACGGTGGTGGCCCTTTCCCCGATCCCCGAGGGCGAGCGCTGCGGCAGCACGACGGCGCTGGTCCTCACCGCCCGAGGCCACAACGACTGGGGCGCCGGCTTTGGCGAGTACCAGACGGCGATGGACCTGGATGGCGTAGACGCGAGTGAATACGAAGGTATCTCCTTCTGGGCGAGAGCCACGGGCGTGGCCACCAGCAGAGGCTTCACCTTCGGCATCAACGATCGCAACACGAGCGAAAACGGCATGGTTTGCACGGTGCCGGTGGTCGACCCGACGACGCCCGACAACGGCTACGTCTACGACAACGCCGGCAACGCCATGCCGGCGGGCGGCGCGCCGCCCGGACCCAATGACTGCGGCAACGGCTTCTCCCGCGCCCTGTTCGCCCAGCCCTACTGGTACTTGCAGCGGGTTCCGTTCGAGATGTTCCAGCAGCAGGCGTTCCCCAATCGCGAGCCCACCGGCATCGAGCGCTCCGCCCTGTTCCAGTTCTCGATCAACGTCCCCAAAGACTCGAACCTCGAGCTCTGGATCGACGATCTGAGCGCTTATCGACGCCGCGCGCCCGAGTGAGCGACGCTGGCGGGTGCCGTCGCAGGGTATGCACTCGCCGTAGCCCCTCCACGGGGAAAATCGATCCGCGACGGCGGACAGTCAGCGAATTTCGTGCGGCAGTCGAGCGCTGGATCGTCCAGGAATCGGAGCAGCCGCTCACCGCCAGGCCGGCACTGTTGACGCGCTTTCGCACCAAGCTGTGAGGAAGATCAGCTCCGCCACTTCAGTTGTGAAGCCAGGGTGGCTCCGGGGACGGCACGAGTCCAAGCTAGCCGCGCCTGATGCAAACGCTCAATCGATAGCGAGCCCGAGGCTCGAATGCTACAAAGTAAGCTGGCCAAACGTGCCCTTCGCCCACACCAGGCTACCTTCGCCGCTGTCCTTGCAACTGCAGTACTCTCATACGAACGCGAGAATCAACCATGACATGTAGCACTCCCGTGCGGCGCGCTACGGCGGCCTCGCTCTGCGCCATTGCTTCCACGGGGCTGACGCTAGGCTGTGACGATCAAGCTGGCAGACGCGAAGTCTACAACGACCGTGGTTCGGTTTGCGTGCTTGCTGGCACGAGTGCAGAGGTTGCAACTGTAAGAGTGCTATTTGACAGCTGCTTGTCGCCTGGTTGCGATGAACTGAGGAATGCGAGCTGCGATGTCGACGTCGTTGGTGATCGAATCGAGGTCAGCAGCCAAGCGGAGGTGGTGTGGGCCCCGGTCGGATCGATTTGTCCCGCCGCCTGCCTGCCTGCAGACACGAGCTGTGTCCTTCAGATGGCGGTCCCCGGTATGTACGAACTCGTACACGGCGAGGATCGCGGCGTGGTGACGCTTCCTCCCGCCCAGCCGTCGCTCGTCTTCGGGGATATGGAGGCTTGCAGAGAACAGACTACGCGATCCCCGGACCCCATATAGGCGGTCGGTAGCGACGCTGGCAGAAGCGTCCGCATGGGATATGCGCTTCGGCACGCCGCCGGCCGGTCGCAGGCTCAGCGGCGCCGCTGCAGGACGCAGACCCCCAACGCTGGTAGCGTGACAGTGCCTGCTTCCGGCCGCTGCTCGAGGACATTGTCATAGCGGGCAGCGCCGAGCGCCACCTGCGCCGGATGCTGGGTAAAATTGAGCAGGAACACGAATTCATCCTGCTCACTCCGGCGCCGCTGCGCGGTGACACCGGGCGGGAGCACGCCGTCGATGCTGCGCTCTAGCGCGAGCTCGCGGACCAGGCCTCCGTAAAAGGCGTCGAGCCCGAGATCCGACAGGCGGGCGGCGTGATAGAAGGCCTGCCCGCGGCCAAAGGCGTGCTGCGTGAGCGCGGGATGGCCGGCGTAGAAGTCCTCCGCGTAGACGGCCAGTGCCCGCGCGCCCTCCAGGTGCACGATTTCGCACACCGACTCGGCGTACAACTCGGCGGGCAGGTCGTACTCACCGGGACGGACGGCCGTGATGCGGCGCCGCATCGACTCGTGGAGCGAGTCCACCTCTTCGTTCCACAGACCGAGTACCCCGCGCAGCCCTGCACCCGGCAGACCGCCGAGAAAGCTACGATTGAACTCGTCGCAATACGCCGTGTAGTGCGTGGCCACCCACACGCCGCCGGCCGCCACGAACTCGCGGATGCGCTCGGCCACCCCCGGCTTGAGCAGGAATAGCTGCGGCGTGACCAGCAGCCGATAGCCCGAAAAATCACGCTCGCTCGACAGCACGTCCACGGCCACACCGCGCGCCCAGAACGGCCGATAGTGCGCCTGGCTCACCCGGTCGTAAGCGTTGTCGTGATTCACCGGGCCGCTCGACAGCTCGAAGCCCCAGCGCGCCTCCCAATCGTACAGGAAGGCCACTTCGGCCCGGACCCGCGTGCCCAGCAGGACGGTGAGCTTTTCATAGTCGTGGCTCAGCTCCACAATCGACCGGAACACTCGCGTGCCCTCGTGCCCGGCATGGTCGATCACGGCCCCGTGATACTTCTCGCTGCCACCGCGCCCCTTGCGCACCTGAAAGTAGCAGGTGCCCTCCGCGCCATGCGCGAGGGCCTGCATCATCTCCAGGCGGTGTAGCCCCGGGCGCTTGAGGCGCATGGGCTTGCGCCAGTTCTGCACATCCGGGCTACTCTCCATCAACATCCAGGGCCGGTCCGGCTTCATGGCGCGATACAGGTCGTCCTTGAAGCTGACGGCGGCCGCGTGCCTCGCTAGCTCGGGATCGGCCGCGTCATAGCCCGGGTACTGATCGTCGGCGACCAGGTCGACGTGCTCGGCGATGCTCGAGTAGTCGTTGCCCCCGTGCGTACCCATGAAGTTCGTCGTGCACGGGATACCCGGCGTGAGCTCGCGCAGCGGCTGCATCTCCCAGCGCATGAACTCGATCAACTGCTGGTTGTTGAAACGATGGTGATCGAGCTGCATGCCCTCGGGCAAGCCCCCGCGCGGATCGATCTCGGAAAACTCCGACACGCCATAGCTCCAGAAGTCTGCCCACCAGGCGTGGTTCAACGCCTCCACCGAGCCGTACTTGCGCTGCAGAAAGCGCTGAAATTCCGTGCGGCACAGCTCGCAATAACACTTGCCCGCGTACTCGTTCGAGACGTGCCACATCGCGAGCGCGGGGTGACCGGCGTAACGCTCCGCGAGCTTCCGGTTGATGAGCGCCACCTTTGCTCGAAATACGGGCGAGCTCCAGCAGTGGTTGTGGCGACCGGTGTGCGGCTCGCGCAAGCCCTCGCGAGTGACGCGGCGGATCTCCGGATAGGCGAGCGACATCCATACGGGCTTGGCACCGCTCGGGGTGGACAGGATCACCTTCTTGCCTGCCCGGCCCAGGCTGTCCATCGCCCGATCGAGCCAACCGAACTCGAACACGCCCTCCCGCTTTTCGTAGCTCGTCCAGGCAAAGATGCCGAGCGCCACGACGTTCAGACCGGCGAGTTCAATCAACCGCGCGTCCTCCGCCAAGACCTCGGGGTAGCGCTGCCACTGGTCGGGGTTGTAGTCCCCACCATGCAGCAGACGATCAAAGCCGTGCAGGATGCGAGGGAGCGACATGCCCGCAGAGTAGTCCCAGAACGGTAGCCCTCGAGACTTTTTCTGATCGATCCAGCGCCGCCGCGCATGTCTGAATCGCGGAGGATCCGCGGAGCCCGCTCCGGCGGGGTGAAGTACTCATGAAAAGTGCCCTTGCTCTTGCTGCGTCGCTCGCCTGGTGTGGTTGTTCTGCGGGGGATGAAAGCGCTTCCACGCTGCAGCGCGTCCGGGAACCGGGCGCTGCTCGCAGTGGCGGCGCGGGCGCTGTCGGCAACATGGCCGAACCGGGGAGTTTCAATTCCCCCGGCTCGGAACAGTTCACGGCGCCCGATGGCATCGCAGCGCAGAGCGGAGAGACCAACTGTGGTCTGCAAACTTTCGCCGTGGCGCGGCGCCCCGCCGACATGTTGCTCGTGCTCGACCGTTCCGGATCGATGAAGGAAACCCCCGACGGGGACGACGACGACGACAACACCGGCACGTCCAAGTGGGATCTGACCGTGCCCGCCCTGAATCAGGTCATCCGCGAAACGGACGCCAACGTTTCCTGGGGCATGAAGCTCTTTCCCGAGGGGCAGGACAACGACGAGTGTTCGGCAGCCACCCTCAGCGACACGATCCACGTACCCATCGCACCGGCCAACGGCAGCGCGGTGATCGGCGCGATCGCCGCCACGACGCCCGAGGGTGACGGAACTCCCACCGGAGACGCGATTCACGCCGCCATCACCTACCTCTCCGCACTCGCCACGCCGGATCGCAAATACATCGTGCTCGCCACCGACGGAGAGCCGTCGTGCAGCCCCTCGGGCGAGGGACAAGACGACGCGCGCCCCTACGCGGTCGACGCTGTCCGGCAGGCCCTCGCCGCCGGCTTTCCCGTCTTCGTCGTCGGCGTCGCCACCACCAAGGACTCCGCCACCGAGGCGCTCGACGACATGGCCGTGGCCGGAGGTGCGCCCCGCTCCGATCCCAATCCCCTCGCCAACCGCTACTACCTGGCCAACACCCAGTCGGAACTCGTCTCCGCCCTGCGCGCCATCACCGGTGAGATCGCCAGCTGCGTCTTCCCGCTCACCACACCCCCGCCTGTCCCGAACAACATCGGCGTCAAGCTCGACGGCACCCTGCTGTTGCGCGACCCCAGCCGCACCGACGGCTGGGAATACACGAGCCCCGCCCTCACCGAGCTCGAAGTTCACGGGCCCGCCTGCGACCGCATCCAGGGCGCCGCCGCCAGCGACGTCCAGGTCATCTACGCCTGCGAAGGCGTCATCATCCGCTGAGCCGGCGCCGCTCGCGCTGTCACGGGGCCACGGCTCGACTCGCTCCCGGCGTAGCCCCAGCCCGCTCGTTACCCCCACACTCACCACCTCGCGCGCGACCGAGCCCCACTCGAGACCTCTCGCGAGACCGAGCGCGAGGGGCTGGGAAGGGCCGGGCCTGCCGGCGTTCCGGCACTCACCCGGAAGGTCGTCGTGCCGTGCGATACTCGGACGGGGAGAGCTCGTGCGTGCGCCGAAACGCCTTGGAGAAGTAGAGCGCGTCGTCATAGCCGACCTGGCGCGCGATGCTGGACACACTTTGGCTGGTCGTGCCAAGCAGGTGCGCAGCGCGCTGCATGCGCAGGCGGATCAGATAATTCTTGGGGGAGTAGCCTGTCAGCTGGCGGAACCTCGCGGCAAAGTGCGAGCTGGAAAGGCCAGCCATGGCCGCCAGCGTCTCGACGCGGATGGGGCTGGCGCTGCGACGCACCAGGTGCACGATCGTCCGTTGCAGCTGCGAGAGTGTATCCCCCTGCGCCTGCCGCTTGGCCTGGCGCTGCAAGCGGATCATCACGCCAAAGAGGTACGTCAGCACCCGCGATGCATAGAGCAGATTGGGCCGCGCATAGTCCTGCTCCAGGGTTTGCCTCAGTTCCGAAAACAGAGCCACGAGCTCCGGATGTTTGCCGAGGTGCACCACGGGCCGCTCACGACTCACCCGTAGCTCGCCCAAGAGTCCGGGCAGCGTGTCCCCCATGGCGTGGAACCAGTACACCGACCACGGGTGGGCGGCGTCTGCGCCGTAGGCATGCGCGGTTCCGCTCGGCACGACCATGACGTCCCCCGGCCCCACCGTGAAGTGCCGCCCCCCGAGCTCGCACCAGCCCGCGCCGCCCGCACAATAGTTCACGATCGTAGACTGGATGGCAGGGCGCGATATGCGATGCCCGCGGGCTTTCGGAAAGAAGCCCACGTGGCTGGGGAAGAGCGGACGCAGACACGGCTCGAAGCGTGCCGCTCGACAGACGGACGGGGGCAGCGTGATCCAGGGCCGGGGCAAATCCGGTGAACTGTGCTGGTGTTCCCGCGCCGTGCGGACTCCCTTCGTCGCCTTGGCCATACCGCTCCCGGTGAGTCGAACTCTTGCCATATCGGTAGCTCCGTCGGGCCGCGGCGTCCAATCCAGAGAGCGAGAGTTTCATCCATGTCGAGCGGGCATACGTCCATTCCCGCGCCCCTCCCCTCGGCACTATCTGGGGGGCATGTGGAAGCGCAGGCTCGCCGGGTTGAGCAGCGTCGCAAGCTGTGTCTGGGTCGTCTCGTGTGTCGGCACGTCCAGCTCGGACCGAGCGGAGTTGCCGGAGCGCCTCGCGACCGAACCGAGCGTGGCAACCCCGGACTCGATGTCTGCTCCTGAACAGGCGCCCGCGCCGACCTCACACCCGCTGCCCGCCGTGCCGTTTCGGACCTCATCGCGCTTCGTGCTGGACGCGGAGGGTCGACGCTTCAAGCTGGCCGGCGTCAGCTGGTATGGTGCCGAGTCGGCCACGCTGACCCCGGACGGGCTGGACGTGGCTCCGCTGGACAGCATCGCAGCCCTGGTTCGCGAGCTGGGCTTCAACTCGGTGCGCCTGCCTTGGTGCAACGAAATGGTGGCAAGAAATCCGCTGGTTTCCGACGCGCTCCTGCGCGCCAATCCTCAGCTCCAGGGCAAGACGGCGCTCGAAGTCTTCGATCAGGTGATCGATGCCCTGGCACGCCAGGGCATCGTCAGTGTGCTCGACAACCATCGGAGCCGAGGTGACTGGTGCTGCGATACGGCACACGGAGACGGGCTCTGGTACACGTCGGAGTACCCCGAAGAGGTGTGGCTCGACCACTGGCGACAGATGACCGAGCGCTACCTGGCACAGCCGGCAGTGGTAGGGATGGATCTGCGCAATGAGCCGCGCGGGCAGCTCGCCGCGGACGCTCCCGCCGAGTGCGTCGACTGCAACAATCCCGATCCCAGCTGCGTTTGCGAGTGGTCGCGCTGGGGCTCGAACGCCGGCACCGACCGCGACTGGGCCAGCGCCGCGGAGCGCGCGGGCAATGCCATTCTACGCATCAATCCCCAGCTCTTGGTCATGGTCGAGGGCCCGGACTGGGCAGGCTGGGTGGGCGCGAGCTTCCGCCCCATCACACTCGAGCAACCCGAACGGCTCGTGTATTCCGTGCACAAGTACTCCTTCGACTACACGGGGGATTGCACCGCCTGGACCACGTCCATGGACAGCGCCGCGGGCTATCTGCTGCAGCCTGGCTCCGCGGTGACGGCACCGCTTTGGCTGGGCGAGTTCGGCATCAATCACGGCGACCCGGACAACGCTTGGTGGGCGTGCCTGCGGCAATACATGGCGGACACCGATCTGGATTGGGCCTATTGGGCGCTCAATGGGACGCAGGGCCCGGGCTACGGACGAACCGACGGCAGCGTCGAAGGCTACGGCGTGCTCGACCCGACGTGGAGCGGCGCCGCCAATCCGGTGCACGCCGAGCAGCTTCGAGCGCTGCAGGCCGCACGCCTCGGACCGGGCGACTAACAGAAGTGCCATGTCGAAACCACATCCCGGGAGCGTGAGCCCCTCGGCGCCGCAACGGCGGTCGACAGTGTCTCGAAAATCGATTACGCAGAAGCGGTGACGTGTGCAAGGTCCCGGGTGATCTGGCCAGCGGTGCTGAGCCTGAGTCTAATGGCAGCGTGCGGCGGCGGGCAGCCCGCCCCGACGGACGCGGATCTGGCCCAGGCCAAGAGCCGTGCTGCGCTGGGCGCGTCGGTGTTTGAGCAGAAGTGTGCGAGCTGTCATGGGCCGCGCGGGGAAGGGCTGGTCAGCGCCCCCCCGCTGATCGGGGCAACCGCGTTGCCGCGCTACCCGCGCGAGCAGGCAGGGGTGCAGCTCTATCAAAATCCTCAAGAGATGCAGCATCAAGCGCAGCTGCGTGTACCCGGAGCTGCGTCGCGTCAGACCTTCGTGTCCGCGGCAGACCTGCACGCTTACCTGACGCAGCACATGACGGAGCTCAAAGGCCCCACCGACGAGCCACTGCGTGACGAGGACTCGTGGGCGGTGATCACGTTCGTGCTCATCGCCAACGGCGCCGCTGTCCCGGAAGGTGACATCTCGGCCGCCAATGCCAGCAGCGTACTGATTCGTCCGGAGTAGTCGCACGGTCTGCTCATATCGTGTGAGCAGAACCGAGAAGACAGCGTCCCCGACCATTTGCGACGGTCTGTGGAGCTCCACTGTTCGCGCTGCCACACCCACCGGCGCGCGCTCACCGTGGGCGGAAGGCGTCCCCCGTATGCAGCTCACCCGTGCCACTGCGTTGTCCGCTCTGTCGCCCCAAAGGGGCGACGCTCCGGCAGGCTCCACCGTGACCGCCGTCCTTGCGGCGGTCGTCCTCGCCCTGGTGGGCAGCAGCGGGTGCCTGTGCCCCCCCTGTGAGGCGGGCCCCACTACCGCCGCGGGCGTTGCAGCGCCCACTGCGGCGGCGCCGGCCGCGGCCGCGGCCACGGTAGCGAGCGGCAAGAGCAAGGTGATCTGGGACGGCGACGGGGTCGCCAAGGGTCAAGGCTGGGCCAGCTGTGACAAGGAAGGCGCGTGCAAGGTCACGTTCGCGCCGGCCCCGGGCGCGGGCGCTGCCGGTTCGAATGGGCTCAAGCTCCACGGCGAGGGTGAGGGCTGGCAAGGCGGCGGCTGGAACTGGTTCGGCTGGTACCCGGAGAACGCGGGCACCGACCTCTCCGGTTACGACGACCTGAAATTTTCGGTCAAGGTCACCGGCGCCGCCAAAGAGAAGACGCCCAACGCCAGCGGCATCAACCTGGCGTTTGGGTGCAGCAAGGACAAAAAGACGAGCGCCGACGCCTCGCTCGGAAAGTACGCCGCCGATGGGGCGGACGGGCAGTGGCATGAGGTGAGCATCCCGCTGAAGGACTTCTTCGACGGCAAGGGCGCCGAATGCGACTCGCGCACGGCCTGGGAAATCCGCGTCAGCTCGTGGTCGGGGACGCCGGTCAACTTCGATCTCGTGATCGACAACGTCGCGGTGGCGAAGAAGTAGTCGCGCGAGGGAGCCCGCGGCGCGCCCGCCCATTTGCAGCGCCCTCCGCATCAGCTGCGCGCGCTGCTCGCGAACGAGCCTGCCCCCTACTTGCAGCGGCGCTGCCGCAGGCATCAGGAGCGCCCCGCTCAGCAGCAGCGCCGGTACGCCCGCGCCGCCCGAATCACCGGTGCTCCATGCATCCCACGGTGCTCCCGCGTCAGCGCCTCTCTCGACACCGGCGGGAGCTCCCCGGATCAGCGGCCGCCGGCGCATCTCGTCGCTGGGCTCGCGAGCAGTCCCCGCACAGCAACGGTGTCCGGCGCATCAGCGGCCTCCGGCGCGCCAGCACTTCGGCGCATCTGCTGCCCCTCTCTGCATCTGCTGCGCCGCGCACGCGCCGGCTGCAATTGTTGGCGCGGCGAACCGCCCGGTGCTGATATATGCCTTCCGGGAGGCCCCTTTCATGAGATTTGGCGACGGCGCATGGCGCATGCTCGACGACGTAACCCCCAGCTACCTGGCTCGCGTGGACGGCGCAGAGGTCGGGGAGCGGCAGGCGCTCTTCCACGTTTCGAGCCGTCCCGAGCTCGAGCGCTGGGCAACGCTGCAAGGCCACATGTTCACCGTGCGGCTCAGCTCCCCCGCCCCCAACGTATTTCGGATCCAGGTCACGCACCACAAGGGGCGCAAGCCCGGGGGTCCCGCGTTCCCGCTCGCCTCGGAGCCGCAGGCCCTCGACAGCAGCCTCGACGGCGCGCGGCGCCGCTTGCGGTCTGGTGATCTCGAACTGTCGATCGATGAAAACCCCTGGGGCATTCAGTTCACGGACGCCGCGCGCGGGGAGCCCATCACCAGCAGTCCCTACAAGGCGCTCGGCTTGATGGAGAAGGTCGGTGCCGGCACCTTCCTGCGCGAGCAGCTCACGCTCGGCGTGGGCGAGCAGGTGTACGGGCTCGGCGAGCGCTTCGCGGCCTTCACCCGCAACGGTCAAACGATCGACATGTGGAATGCCGATTGCGGTACCTGCTCCGACAAGGGTTACAAGGACGTCCCTTTCTTCATGACCAGCAAGGGCTACGGCGTGCTGGTCAACTCGCCGGCACGGGTCTCCTTCGAGATCGGCACGGAACAGGTGATGCGGGCGCAGTTTGCCGTGCCCGGTGAGGACCTGGACTATTTCTTCATTCTCGGCCCCAGCCCCAAGCAAGTGCTGGAGCGGCTGGGCGCGCTCAGTGGGCGGCCCGCGCTGCCCCCCGCCTGGTCCTTTGGGCTGTGGCTCACCACCTCATTTACGACTCAATACGACGAGCAGACGGTGCAGGGCTTCGTCGACGGCATGGCGGATCGCAAGCTTCCGCTACACGTGTTCCACTTCGATTGCTTCTGGATGAAGGCGCACCACTGGTGCAACTTTCAGTGGGATGAAGCAGCCTTCCCCGATCCCGAGGGCATGCTGGCGCGGCTCAAATCCAAGGGCTTGCACATCTGCGTCTGGATCAATCCGTACATCGCCGAACGGTCTCATCTGTTCGAGGAAGGCAGCGCGGGCGGCTACCTGCTGCAACGGCCGAACGGCGACGTCTGGCAGCGCTCGAAGTGGCAAGCGGGCATGGGGTACGTGGACTTCACCAATCCCGACGCCATGCGCTGGTTTCAGGACCAGCTGCGCAAATTGTTGCGCATGGGGGTCGACTGCTTCAAGACGGATTTCGGCGAAGAGATCCCCACGGACGTACGCTACTTCGACGGCTCGGATCCCGCGCTGATGCACAATTACTACACGTACCTGTACAACCAGGCCGTGTTCGAGCTCCTCGAGTCGGAACGCGGGCGGGGTGATGCCCTGGTCTTTGCCCGCTCGGCCACCGCCACCTGCCAGCGCTTTCCCGTGCACTGGGGCGGCGATTGCTACGGAAACTATGAGTCGATGGCCGAGAGCCTGCGCGGCGGCCTCAGCCTGGGGTTGTGCGGCTTCGGCTTCTGGAGCCACGACATCGGCGGCTTCGAGAGTAAGGCCAGCGCCTCGGTGTACAAGCGCTGGATCGCCTTTGGCCTGCTGTCGTCGCACAGCCGCCTGCACGGCAGCACGTCCTATCGCGTGCCCTGGAACTACGACGAAGAGGCGTGCGACGTGCTGCGGCACTTCACTGCGCTCAAATGCCGGCTCATGCCGTACTTGATGGCCACCGCCGTGCAAGCACACATGGCGAACCAACCGGTGCTGCGTGCGATGCTACTCGAGTTCCCGAATGACCCCACCTGCCGCCTGCTCGATCGGCAATACATGCTCGGGGATGCGCTCTTGGTGGCGCCCGTGTTCCACGACCAGCGCGCCGAATACTACCTGCCTGCCGGCACCTGGACGCACCTCTTGACGGGCGAGGTCCGCAACGGGGAACGCTGGTGCTTTGACGAACTCGATTTTTTCGGCATCCCACTCTGGATTCGTCAGGGCGCCTGGCTGTGCGTCGGCTCGAGCAGCACCCTGGTGGATTACGATCTCGGTCGCGGCGTGCGGCTCGTGTGCGGCAAGCTACAAGGTCGCGTCTCGTTCGACGCGCACTTGGTCGACACCAAGGGGGAGCCGGCGTTCTTGCTGGAGGTGTACAACGACGGCCAGCGCCTGCGCGTCAAGAGCCCCACCCTGTCCGACTTTCAGGTGCATCTGCCCTGGGCCTCGCGCGTCGTCGAGATCGAACGCGGCAGCCTCGTGAAGGACGATCTACGGGCACCGCTCACCACGAGCGGCGTGATCGTCCGTTCCGACAGCGGCACGGCGTCCTTCAGTTACGAGCCGCGCGGCTAGCAGCTCTCGCACGCGGGCGTCGGCAACGCGCCAACCACGCGGGCGGGCGCGCAATTCTGCGCACGGCGCCCTGATCTATCGGATCTGCTCACCCCTGCCCGCGCGGCGCGCCGCCCAGGCTTGAACACACCTGGGGCTGGGGCTAGACAAGGAGTGCGGCGCTGTCTCACGCGGCGCCGCCTCCTCTTGCACCAGGCCTGTTCAGGCCGACGGAGCCACGATGAAGATGATTCGGTCCGCTGCGGTCGGGCGAGCGAAGTGTTGGCCGGCGAGCGTGCTGGGATGGGCCGCGTTCGTCGCGCTACAGCCGCTGGCCTGCGTCACCAAAGATGTCGATCCGCCCGGGGAGGAGACGGGGAACGGCGGCTCGGGCGTCGCAGCGGCGAATGGCGGTAGTTCCGGCTCCAGCGGCAGCCCGGGCAACAACGCCGGCGGCAGCTCGGGGAGCAGCACGAGCACGGGCGGCATCGCGAGTGATCCGTTGTTCGGCATCGCCACGCCGTGCCTGCCGATCGGACAAGCCTTGCTCAGCGATTTTACTCCCGCGGGCGCGGGCGCCACGGACGCGGGCGCCGACGGCGGAGCCGCCGATGCCGGGCCTGTCCCGGTCCCCGATCCCACGGCAGTCACCTTTGGCGATTTTTACAGCACGCTGTCCGGCGGCACCTTTCGCTACCCGGGAGGGGCCACCGATGCGTACCCCGTGGCATCTGACGTGACGATGGGCAGCTGGCACCTGAGCGGCAGCATCGGCACCTACTCGGGTTTCGGCATCTATCTCACCGGCTGCAACCAGCTGGATGCCTCACAGTATGAAGGGATCTCGTTTAGCATCGTCGGCAATGTCGCGATGGGCAACGCGCTCAGCTTGAACGTTGGCACCGCAGCGGACGACATTTCCTACCTGTGGCTGAACGCGCAGACGCCGCCGCCCAATCCGTTGGCGGCGGCCAATCCGGGGCGTTGCCTGCCCGCGATGAACCAGTACGACGGCACCTGTGCGACGCCGTCCTTTCAGGTTCCCGTCACCGCGACCCCGACGACGATCGAGGTGCGCTGGGAGGACCTGGCGGGTGGGCGTCCCTCGGCCAGTGTCAACCCGGCCGAGATCACCGACATCCGCTGGATCTTCCCGGTACCGACCGGCGCGGGAACGACCACACCCATCCCCTATGACGCTGACATCTATATCGACGATCTGCGCTTCATCGGCGGGCCCTGAGGCGCAACTACTCGGGAGCCGCCGGCGAGACGGCGCCGGAGCGGCGCCGTCTCGCTAGATGATCGAGGTGGCGCCGCCGTCGAGCGGGTACGCGCTGCCCGTGACGAACGCCGCCTCGTCCGAGCACAGGTAGAGGGCGAGCGCCGCCACTTCGTCCGGCGTGCCCATGCGCCCGAGCGGCTGCTTGCGAGCGAGCTCCTCGAACACTTCCTGCTCGCGACCCGGGTAGTGCCGCCGCAGAAAGCCGTCGACGAAAGGCGTGTGGATGCGCGCCGGGCAGATGCAATTGCAGCGAATTTTGTGGGCCAGGCAATCCGCCGCCACGCTGCGGGTCATGCTCAGCACGGCGCCCTTGCTGACCGAATACGCAAATCGATCCCGCAAACCCGACAGCGCCGCGATCGACGCCAGGTTGACGATGGCGCCGCCGCCGCCGAGCTTCATCTGGGCGACGCCCGCTTGCAGGCAATGGTACGTGCCCTTGACGTTGATCGCGAGGATCCGGTCGAGCTCCTCTTCCGTCGTCGTTTCCACGCTGCCGATATGGGAGACGCCGGCGTTGTTCACCGAGATGTCGAGCCGCCCCGACTCGGCGATCACGGCGTCAAAGACCGCGTGCACCTCGCTGCCCGAGGCGATGTCACAGCGGCGAAAGGTCGCCCTGCCGCCAGCCGCCGCGATCTCCAAT
>Ga0315912_10000816_pt1 | contig 46054 bp, 40 predicted proteins | sample VfabasoilMG_FD_204469 | JGI IMG/M metagenome (GOLD analysis project Ga0315912, IMG submission 204469) | Garden soil microbial communities collected in Santa Monica, California, United States - V. faba soil | ecosystem: Environmental > Terrestrial > Soil > Garden | place: USA: California... | reverse complement strand
CCATTCCGAACAGAGAAGTTAAGCCCGCCAGCGCTGATGGTACTGCAATAACATGCGGGAGAGTAAGACGTTGCCTATCTTTTATTTTGAAAAAGCCTTGTAGCAATACAGGGCTTTTTTGTTTTATATCTTCTCCGAGAAGCAGAAAGCAAAAAGTGGAAAGGTTAGTAGTTATTTGAGACCGATCCGTCTCTAGATGCCCAGAGGAGAATTATCGGGACCGAACAGAGAAGTTATCCCGATAGCCATCGGGACCGCCAGCGCTGACCCCGATAGTTATCGGGGCTGCAATAATCCCGATAGCTATCGGGAGCAACGTAAGACATTGCCTATTGTCGTTGGTTTTTTTTAAAAGTATCGACAATAAAAAACCCGGCGATTAACCGGGCTCCTTCAATATGAATTTCTTTGAGATTGGCTTAAGCTTCTACTAGTCCGTCTGCTAACAGGATGACTTTGTTCTTCAACACTTCCACAACGCCACCGGTCACCTGTAACTGACGAGCGCCTTCTTTGCCTTTGTACTCAACAGTACCTTCCTTCAACAGGCTGATCAGCGGAGCGTGATTGTCCAAAACCTGAAACGATCCATCAGCGCCAGGAAAAGTGGCTATCGTAACGTCTCCTTCAAAAACTTTCTTTTCGGGTGTCAGTATTTCTAAATGCATGTCGATTCGAAAAATTGAAAGATTGGAAAATTGAAAGATTGAAAGATTTAACCCTTTCAATCTTTCATGAAATTTTATGCTGCTCCTTTGGCTTCGGCGAGCATTTTCTCACCTTTCTCAATAGCCTGGTTGATGTTACCCACCAGGTTAAACGCCATTTCAGGGAGGTGATCGTACTTACCATCCATAATGGCGTTGAAGTCGCGGATCGTATCCTTGATATCAACCAACACACCTTTCAGACCGGTGAACGCTTCGGCCACATGGAAAGGCTGTGACAAGAAACGCTGTACGCGTCTTGCGCGGTGTACAACCAATTTATCTTCATCACTCAATTCATCCATACCCAGGATGGCAATGATGTCCTGAAGTTCTTTGTAACGCTGCAGAATAAGTTTTACACGCTGAGCGCAGTTGTAATGTTCTTCACCTACGATCTCAGGGCGCAGAATCCGTGAGGTAGAATCCAATGGATCCACCGCAGGATAAATACCAAGTTCAGAGATCTTACGGCTCAATACGGTTGTCGCGTCCAAGTGAGCGAACGTCGTGGCAGGAGCGGGGTCAGTCAAGTCATCGGCAGGAACGTAAACCGCCTGCACAGAAGTGATTGATCCATTCTTCGTTGAAGTAATCCGTTCCTGCATGGTACCCATTTCCGTAGCCAGTGTAGGCTGATATCCTACGGCAGAAGGCATACGACCCAAGAGCGCCGATACTTCAGAACCAGCTTGCGTGAAGCGGAAGATGTTATCAACGAAGAAGAGAATGTCGCGTCCTTTTCCTTTGCCATCGCCATCACGGAAGTATTCAGCAACAGTCAATCCTGAAAGGGCCACACGGGCACGCGCTCCAGGAGGTTCGTTCATCTGTCCGAACACGAAGGTTGCTTTTGATTCTTTCAAATCAGTTTCGTTCACCTGGGAGAGATCCCAACCACCGGCATGGAGAGACTTCATGAAGTTCTCACCATAGTTCACGATACCGGCTTCAATCATTTCGCGGAGCAGGTCATTTCCTTCGCGGGTTCTTTCACCCACACCAGCAAACACCGACAAACCTGAATAGGCCTTCGCGATGTTGTTAATGAGTTCCTGGATCAATACAGTCTTTCCAACACCGGCACCACCGAACAGTCCGATCTTACCACCCTTTGCGTAGGGCTCGATAAGGTCAATAACCTTGATACCCGTAAACAAAACTTCCGTTGTGGTCGACAGGTCTTCGAAAGCAGGCGCAGGGCGGTGGATCGGCAGGGCCTGATCACCTTTAGGTTGCTTGATACCGTCGATAGCCTCGCCTACTACGTTAAAGAGGCGGCCTTTAATGTCATCGCCAATTGGCATTTTAATGGGAGATCCCGTGTCAGTCACCTTCATCCCTCTTACCAACCCTTCAGTACCTTCCATCGAGATGGTTCTTACGCGGTCTTCGCCAAGGTGCTGCTGGCATTCCAGCACTACTTTGGTACCGTCCGCTTTTGTTACTTCCAGTGAATCCAGGATGTTGGGTAATTTGGCCCCTTCGCCGTCGAAGGCTACGTCTACAACAGGTCCAATTACCTGGGTGATCTTACCGATATTCGCCATTTTATAGTGTTTTTATATTCTTTCAGGTCTGAAAATTCGTCGGCAAAAGTAGACGATTGAGCACTAAGTACAAAGGCTAAAGACCATGATTTGTCAGGTATTTTCGACGCCGCCAGAGCCCCTCGTTTTGATGGTTTTTTGCCTTGGGAAACGGGCGGTTTGAATGTCACAAATCCAGAGATAATTTCACTGCTGTTTGGCTTGAACGTATCCTTTTTTGAGAAAACCAGTTCCGACAAAATTTACGATTGCCCTGGATAAATTGACCCTAACTTTTTCTTTTTAGTCGACATCATCACACCGACGTGCAACCCGGCATGATGCCAACATGATGGTGCGCTAAAGGGCGGTAGTGGCCCATTTCTCAATGACGCGCGGAAAATGATGATACTCCAAGGCTTGAACTTTCAGCTGTATTGCTTCAGGGGTGTCTTCGGGTGCCACATCACAGGAAGTTTGAAAAATGAATTCACCCTCGTCGTAGTTTTCATTGATGGTGTGAATGGTAATTCCGGTTTGCTTTTCGCCAGCAACTTTTACAGCCTCATGCACTTTCATACCGTACATTCCCTTTCCTCCGAACTTCGGTAGGAGTGCCGGATGAATATTCACAATACGGTTCGGATATTCTTTCAATAGGTAGGGCGGGATGAGCCACAGGAATCCCGCGAGTATAACATGGGTTACTTTCTTTTCTTCAAGCTGCGCCAGTACTTCCCCGCCATCCATGAATTGCGGCCGACTGAAAACAAAAGATGGAACGCCAAACCTGCGCGCCCGATCAATAACCTTCGCTTCGGGATTGTTGGTTACCAGAAGCACAACTCGAATGGAAGGGTGGTTCTGAAAGTATTTGAAAATTTCTTCGGCATTGGTTCCGTTTCCCGAAGCAAACACAGCCAGTCGATAGGATGGATTCATAGAAGTGCAAAAGAATGAAATGAAAAGCTACGGGGCAAACAAATCATTCAGGGATATAAAAATGCCGAGACACCATGTTAAGTTCTCATGGATTTGCGAATTTAGAGTTACAGTTTTTGATCGATAAGCAAACCCAACTCCGCACTACCATGGGAACCTTTGGTGAAACCTTGAAGAGAATAGTTAAGAAAGTAATAATCTTTCTGGTGATTGCCGGTTTGATGGTCCTGGCGTTTTTGTACTGGGCAACGTATGAAGATGGTGTGATGGCCGGGAAAGTATTACGGATAAGTCAGAAGGGCGTGATCTTTAAAACATACGAAGGAAAAATTAACCTCGAAACATTCGGTGCGCTGAAAGGTACCAGTCCGATTGCCGAATCGTTCGATTTTTCAGTTGAGAAAAGTGAGCAAGCGTTGATCACGGAATTGCAAGAAGTAGCACTCAGCGGAGAGCGCGTTAACCTGTACTTTGTCAAGCGATACGCGCGTTTTCCGTGGCGTGGCGACACTAAATATTTTGCCGTTAAACTCGAGCGCTTAGGCAGCCGATGAATTCGGTCGCTGCGTAAATGGATGTTCCATTTGCTTGATCAGATCCGTTTTCTCTTCCATGAGTTTGATGATGCGCCGAAGGTAATCTACCTCCTTACGTGACAATTCAAGCTGACGCTGATAATCCTCGGATTCCCTTTTTATCCGCGTCATATCATTGAAAGATTCTGTAACAGGATTCGGGACGTAGTATTGAAAAAAATTATGATTGAGGACCTTCGATATTTTAAGCAGCAGGCCCGTGTCAAGATGTCTTTTTCGAAAAATGCGGTAAACATTCTGACGGACCGTACCTAATTCATCGGCAAATTCGGTGAGCTTCATCTGTCGGCCATCAAAGACTTCCTTGATTTTTTGGCCAATTTCTACTGGGGTCATCGTTTTTTAGGGTTTTTTTATATTAACAAAATTATGTAAAAAATAAGTTTACGGGATTCTCATTAAAAGGATAGCCTGTAACGAAAGGTTTTACAAAAGCGGAAGCTTGAGGTTACTTCCGATTTTATTTAAGCATCAGTTTTTTGAAGAATATTTTTGTCTACAGACGGCTCAAGTTTAAAGGATGATAAGACCATTTTTCAAGGATGATTACGCGACGGTCGAATTGGACGACTCCATTCCCTGCATTCAAATAACATTGCGTGGAATTCCGAAACACAGTGAGCATTACCAACTGATTCAGCACAAACGGTTGGAGTTGATGCGCCTGGAGATCAGAAATTATCCGAAGCTCCACATGCTCACGGACAGCCGCACGGCAGGACCCGTGCTGGAAGAAGACGTACAGCTCTTCAAAAGCACCGTGATGCCGGAGATGGAAAAGGCAGGTATTCGCTACCTCGCGATTGTGATGCCGACAAACAAGTTTACGCAGCTTACGATCCGCGACATGACGCAAGATTCAAAATCGATGACCGTTCGATATTTTGATTCCATCCAGGAAGCGCGCAGGTGGTTGAAGAAGATGACGCTTTTGTAACGATGGAAAAATTTCCCCGCAGATTTCGCAGATCAACGCAGATTGATTTTTTGACGAAATTATTTTTCCGTTGGATTCTTTTTTCCAGCCGCGAGTTTTTCAACGAGAAGGCCGAGTCGTTTTTCTTTCGTTTCCTCCTTTTTGGCGTCGACGATCCAGTTCACATATTCTTTTCGATTCGTGTAGGAGAGTGATTCAAAGAATTTCCTGGCACTCGCATTTTTCTTCAGCGCCTTGTTCATCGCCGCCGGCACCTCAACGGTCCGTTCGGTTTTGTCTTGCTCGATTTCAACCTGAACGCGGTCGCCTACCTTTTTTCCGATAGCAGATCTCACATCTTTTCGCACAATAATTACATGGCAACCGGTACCCATATTGGCTAGAATTCCGCGATACGGCTCTCCGTCAAACCACGCGTTAACCTTCACCTGACCCCTTGTTCCGAACACCTCGGAAACATCAAATGGAATCGAAATAAACGCTGTATCCATGCCGTCATCGGGTTTTTCGAGGATAGCGCTGAACTGAATTCGGTTAGAATTTTTTTTCATTTCTCTTGTCGCGAAAACTTTTTGAGGGATTTCCTCCACACTAAATCAATTGAATTTTAGACTCATTAACCAATAAAATTTGGAGATTTCTTACAAGCTCATGGATTTCTTGGGTCTATGCGCTATCTTTCGAAGTTTATTAGAACCCGGCAAAGACCCCTGTAACCGTAGTTTAACGTAAACTCGTTTTGCCATCCTAAACCTTATGCAGGAAATAACCAGGTACCTTCCAGCGGTTGTTTACGAGTATGTGATTCATCCTTCCCGTCCTGCACATTTCACTTTTTTTTCCGAATCCAGCGAAAGCATTTTGAACATTTCACCCGGCGACGTACTGTCGGATGCATCTGTCTTAGATTCCATTGTTCATCACGAGGATCTGTCCAACCTGTTGGCGACCTCGGAGGAATGCATTCGGGAAGGAAGGGATTGGGTATGGCAAGGACGAATGTGGGTGCGGGGCGATTTAATCTGGGTTGAGGTGAAATCTAATCATGAAGTGAAAGTGGACGGAACAATAATCAGACGAGGACTTATTCAAGACATTACTGAACAAAAAGAGTTGGCAAGACAGTCGGAACAGCGTTACCTCTCGCTGGTGGAGCGACTCCCCATCGGCGTGGTGATTCACAAGTATGGCAAACTGATATATGCCAATGCGCATGCTTACCACATTTTGGGCGCCGTTAAAAAAGAAGGCCTCATCGGTACGGATGTCCTCAACTTCGTTCACCCTGATTTTCACCAGCGCATCATGCGCCGCATGAAAGAAATGGCGGATGGTATGCCTTCACCCATGGTGGAGCAGCGCTATGTTCGCATTGATGGAAAAGTAATCGATGTTGAGACCATGGCGTCGCCTGTCACTTTCAACGGCGAACCTTGCACCCAGGTCATCTTCCGTGACATCACTGAAAAGAAACAGGCAGAGCAGCGAATAAAAAAGAATGAGACGCTGCTCACGCAGCTCTTTCAAAACGTTCCCATGGCCGTTGTTCTCCTCAATGACAATGGCAAAGTAGAGCAGGTAAACAAAGGCTTCGAAGAAATGTTTGGTTACTCACTTGACGAGCTGAAAGGCAAAAGTGTGAACGACTTTATTGTGCCCGAGGAACTTGTGAATGAAGGTGTGGATCTGAACAACCTTATCGCCAGTCACCGTGTCGTGAGTCTGGAAACGATGCGCAAACACAGGAATGGACAGATGATTAACGTTATGCTCTATGGCATGCCTGTAACGCTGGAGAATCAAACTATCGGCATCTACGGTGTTTACGTTGACTTCACCGATCGCAAACGCGTTGAGGAAGAATTGAAGATAAGAAATATCGAACTCGATAATTTTGTATACAAGGTGTCGCATGATTTGCGTGCACCGCTGTCCTCTATTCTGGGATTGGTGAACCTGGCGAAACTCCCGGGTAATACCGACAACCCGATGGACTACATCGACATCATCGGCGAAAAAGTTCAACACCTGGATCACTTCATAGGTGATGTATTGAGCCATTCCAAAAATTTGAAGATGGAAGTCACCACCAGCACGGTGGACTTTGAAAAAATAATCTCGCGCACGTTTGAAGAACTCAACTACCTGGAGGGCGCGAAAGACATGAAGCGGACCGTGAAGATTGAAGGGATTACATTTTACAGTGATCCCTGGAGAATCTCCGAAATCCTGAGGAACCTCATCTCCAATGCCATTAAATACCGCCAGTACGATGGCGTTGAATCCGAGATATCAATAAAAATTCTGATCGACCACCTGCGCGCAGAGATTAGCTTTGCTGATAACGGAATCGGTATCAATGCCGAAAACCTGGCGAAAGTATTCGAAATGTTCTACCGCGCCACTGAGCAATCAGATGGATCTGGAATTGGTTTGTATATTGTGAAAAATGCTGTTGAGAAATTAGGTGGACAGATCAGCGTTGCCAGCCAGCCGCAACAAGGAACCCGTTTTAATATTATCCTGCCCAACCGTGTCAACAGTGTAATTGCAAAAAATACGCCGCAGGAAGTAGAACAGCGATGAAGATTGTTGAGGTTTCCACCCCCGAGCAGAAACGTGAGTTCCTGCTTTTCCCCGTCAGGTTATACAAGAATTGTCCACAGTGGATCCGGCCACTCGATCAGGACATCGAAAGTGTTTTCGATCGTGACAAGAACAAAGCGTTTCGTCATGGAGAATGTATCCGTTGGATCGCGACCAACGACGCTGGCGAAACGATCGGTCGCGTCGCGGCTTTCGTCAATGAAAAAATCGTTCACAAAGGCAACAAACAACCCACCGGTGGTATGGGTTTTTTTGAATGCATCGAGGATCAAACGGTGGCTTTTCAATTGTTCGACCAGAGCAAGCAATGGCTTCAAGGCAAAGGCATGGAGGCCATGGATGGGCCTGTTAATTTTGGAAGCCGCGATCGGTGGTGGGGTTTGCTGATTGACGGTTATGATCGCGAACCAAACTATCAATGCAATTACAATTTCCCATACTATCAGAAATTTTTTGAAGCGTATGGATTTCAGGTTTATTTCTATCAGTTTACCTTCGGTCGAATCATCGGTGTTCCTCCTTCGCCAAAACTGGCAGACAAAGCTGCCTTGGTCGCCCGCGATCCGAACTATTCCGTTCGCTTCTTGAGAAAGGATGAGTTGCCGAAGCTGGCCGAATACATCCTGAAAGTTTACAATGGAGCATGGGCCAACCGTTCGGAGAATCCAGAATTGACCTTGGCTCAAACGAAGGCCATGGTAAAGCAGATGAAGCCCATCATGGATCGACGATTGCTCTTCTTTGCTTTTTATAAAGAAGAACCGGTGGCATTTTTTATCTCCCTGCCCGAGTTGAATCAGGTATTCAAATTCGTGAATGGTAAATTGAATTGGCTTGGGAAAATCAAGCTTGTGTGGCACATGCTGCGAAAAACAAATAAGAAGGCCTTTGGTATTTTGTTCGGAGTCGTTCCGGAACACCAGGGCAAAGGCGTCGATGGCGCCATGATCATTACGGGGGGACATTTGCTGCTGGAGCAAAATCGTTATCGTGAATACGAAATGAACTGGATAGGCGATTTCAATCCCAAGATGATCAACGTCGTGGAGCAGATTGATGCCGAAAAAACGAAACGCCACGCCACCTATCGTAAACTTTTTGACGAATCCGCCCCCTTCACACGTGCGCCGATTCTGAGATGACCGAAATCATTCTCCGGAATTTTTCTGGTTGACGGTTTATCCATTACTTTCGCCACAGCATGAAAAGCAAGACTGGAGTCTTACTCATCAACCTGGGCACGCCCGACAGCCCGTCGGTATCCGATGTGCGTTCCTATCTTTCTCAATTTCTCAACGATCCTCGCGTAATCGACATTCCCTGGTTGCTACGAAAAATATTGGTCAACCTGATCATTGTTCCATTCCGCGCGCCTAAATCGGCCAAGATTTATCAAAAGTTGTGGACTAAAGACGGCTCACCGCTGTTGTTCTATTCCAGGAGAGTACAAACGTTATTGAACAAAGAACTTGGCGATGGGTATGATGTACACCTGGCCATGCGATATAAAAATCCGTCCATACCTTCGGTGTTGGACGAGATGCGAAAGAAGAATTATGAGCGCATCATCGTCCTTCCCATGTTTCCGCATTATGCTTCAGCCTCTACCGGGTCCGCGATTGATGCGGTGATGCGGGTGGTTCGATCCTGGTGGGTTCTTCCTGATATGAAAGTTATCAGTCAGTACTACGATCACCCGCTGTTCATCGATGGGTTCGTCGAGCGTGGAAAGAAATACAACATCAGCGAATACGATCACGTTATTTTTTCCTATCACGGCCTGCCCGAGCGACAAGTCGACAAAGCGCACAGCGATGGCAAGTGCTCGAATCATCCTTGTGCAACAGAGATCAATGAAGAAAACAGATTTTGTTACAAGGCCACTTGTTATGCAACCACGCGCTTATTGGTTGAACGACTTGGGATTTCATCGGATGGATATACCGTTTCCTTCCAATCACGATTGGATCAGAAATGGCTCATGCCTTTTTCCGATGAAGTAATCAAGCAATGCGCAGCCAAGGGAATGAAAAAATTATTGGTGTTCTCGCCGGCATTCACCGCCGACTGTCTGGAAACGATAATTGAAATCGGCGACGAGTATCAGGAAATTTTTCATCATGCCGGCGGCGAGAAAGTGCAGCTGGTGGAAAGCCTGAATGACCATCCAACATGGATCGCTTGTCTGAAAGATCTGGTGTTGAATTGAAGCGCCCGATCAGGTACTGGCCACTTTAAATACTGCATCAACAAAACGATCAAGGTCACGCTCGAGCGTGTACACGTGCGGTGTGACGCGCATACCATTGATGTTCTCCCATTTGATAGCAACCGTTAAAACCTGAAACTCTGTAAAAAGTCTGTTGGCGACAACTTCAGCATCCATTCCGTCAATGGAGAAGTTGCCGAGCGCGCAAGAGTATTCTGGCTTCAGCGACACATTTAATTTAATCCTGGGGTGTTGGGAAAGCTTTTCGCACCAATACTTTTTAAGGTATTGGAGCCTTTCTTGTTTTCGCTTGCTGCCAATAGCATAATGGAAGTCAATGGCCTGACCAATCGCTTGCTCGGGCGCGAATGACCGCGTACCGAGCGTTTCGAATTTTCGAATGTCGTCGGTCTGAGGTTTTTCATTGGGAAACAGTGGCCACAGTCCGGAGATGTTTTCTTTTTTCACGTACAACATGCCGGTACCGAATGGAGCGCATAGCCACTTGTGCAAGCTTGTTCCGAAATAATCCGGGTTAAAGTCTGGAATCTTGAAATCCAAATGGGCAAAGGTGTGGGCACCGTCGACAATGGAGATGATATTGCGCTTTCGGGCTTCTTCACAAAGTCGTTTCACCGGCATAATCTGGCCAGTCCAATTGATCATGTGAGTGATATGCCATATGCGCGTCTTGGTGGTGGTCGCGTCAATAAATTGTTTTACGATCGCATTCTCGTCTTCTGTCGGGAGGTTGAAGGATAGCCACTTGATCTTGATTCCTTCGCGAAGCTCGCGCTGCTTCCAGGCATTCATCATGTTGGGATAATCCCATTTGGTCATCACGATCTCATCGCCTTTGCTTAGCGACAAACCCCAACAAATTGTGCCGAGCGCTTCGGTCGCATTTCGATTGACGGCAACTTCCTGCGGTGTTGCTCCTGCCAGTTCGGCCAGTTTCTTCCGCATCGGTTCGCGCCCTTTGTCAAGGATATGCCACATGTTGTAAGTCGGGGTGTCGTTGCTCATGTGATAAAACCGATCAACAGCATCCTGAACAACTTTTGGCTGAGGACTGACACCACCATTGTTGAGATTCAAAATATTGGACGTGGTAAAAGCTTGCGCCACGCGCGCCCAGAGTTCATCTTCGAGGGCGGCTGATTCGGGAGAAAATTTATTGAGTTGAACCAGCGCATCCGCCACATCCTCGCTCATGGCTTGCGCAATGGCAGGTGTGAGTGTGAGCGCGCTTGCTGCACTCACGGATTTTTGAAAGAACGATCTTCTGGAAATCATGGTATCGTAAGTTAATGAGGGTGGAAGGTACACATTTCCACCCTTATCGGTCGACTACTTTCCTTTCAATGGATGCGTTGCAAGGTTCTCAGGGATTTGGAAACCCAACTGGTTACACCGACCACCAAGAGTGTCAGGCCACCACCCAATACGACAGCTGAAACTGCGCCAATTAAACGCTCCGCGGTTCCTGACTCAAACATCCCAATTTCATTACTTGATCCAACGAAAATGTTGTTGACAGCAGAAACTCTTCCTTTCATGTTTTCAGGTGTAAGGGTTTGAAGAAGCGTTCCCCGGACAATGACGCTCACGCAATCAAAAACACCACTCAAGACCAACACCGATATTGAAATCCAAAAGTTGGTTGACAAGCCGAACAAAATCATGCACACGCCAAAACCCGCTACGCAGAACAACAGTTTTTTACCTACATTCTTTTGAATGGGATGATGCAACAGGTAAAATGCCATCAGCAAGGCACCGACTCCGGGCGCTGCTCTTAAAAATCCGAGTCCGATTTTACCAACGTGTAAGATGTCGTCCGCGAATATCGGGAGCAGAGCGACAGCGCCGCCAAACAAGACGGCAAACAGATCCAGTGAAATGGCGCTCAGCAATATCTTGTTGTTGAAAACAAATCGAAGTCCAGCTTTTATTTTTTCAATGATTCCCTCCTCTTCGGTTACGGGTGGGAGGGGTTTTGCAGCAACCGTCAGGGCTAGAATCAATCCCATGAGCATCAATCCAACGTCGGTGGCATAAGCGACGGATATTCCAAAAAATCCATACAGCAATCCGCCAATGGGCGGACCGGCGAGCGATGCAGTTTCCCACGTCGTGCTGTTCCAGGTGATCGCATTATTGTAGAGGTCACGTGAAATAAGTTGCGGCATGAACGAGAACACCGCCGGCGTAAGGAAACCCCGGGCGATACCGCTGAGAAAAATTACCGCGTAAATGGGTAGCGTACCATACTCGATCATGAATCCGCCAACGTCAGTGGTAAACGACAAAAGCGCGGCTGAACAAAAGAGGAGCGTAGAGATGCAAGCAATGATAATCTTTTTTCGGTCAGTGACGTCGGCAATGTGTCCGGCATACAATGAAACGCCAATGGAAGGTATCGCTTCAGCCAGCCCGATGAGTCCTAGAAACCATCCCTTGCCCGTGATCTCATAAATCTGCCACGATACCACCAACGTCTGAATCTGAATAGCCAGTGTAATACAAAATCTTGCGGAAATGAACAATCTGAAATCGCGAACGAGAAGGGCGGCGTAGGGAGAAGTGCTCATAAAATTTTCTCTATCGCCGCGACTGCCGTCTGTCGGCGCTGCTCGCGTTCACCTTTGATCTCGACAAATGGAACAGACTGATTTTTCATTTCGTTGAGATAGATGGAGTAAAGTTTTTTACGTTGGTCCGGATGTTCGCGCAGCGGATCATCTTCCCAGGGGATGTCAACATAGGTGAGAAGGTACAAGTCGTAAGGGCGCTGGGCAATGGTATCCAGGATTTCTTTGGCGCAATTCCCGAACTTGAATTCACTCCACACCTTAATCACATAAAGGTTAGTGTCGCAGATCAATATTTTGTTGGCGTCTCGCACCCATTCATCTTCCAGGCGAACCTGCCCGTGAGCAATGTTCAATAAGTCCGACTCTTGATAGGGTCGCACCAGGTTGTCAATGTACCCTCGCGCATACTCAGGTACCCAGTCTGTTTTGAAACGTTCGGCTAAAAATTTTGAGAGTTCTGACTTACCCGTGCACTCGGGCCCGATCACAACGACCTTTTTGATGGGAGGGATTTCAACGGCCTTCATACAACTAAAATCGTTTATATTTTCCGGAAAGCCGAATTCATTCGCAAAGGTCTAACGGATTGAAGATAAAATCCTCAAACGAAATATTGCCGAAAAGGAAAACGCGGTGAATTAATTCTGCAGCATCTTCAGCAACGTGCTGAGGCGGCTCTTCAGATTTCTACGGTCGATAATGAAGTCCAGGAATCCATGCTCCAATACAAACTCGGCGCTTTGGAAACCTTTGGGTAAATCTTTTCCAATCGTTTCGCGAATTACGCGCGGGCCGGCGAATCCGATGAGGGCTCCAGGTTCGGCAATGTTGAAGTCGCCGAGCATGGCGTAAGAGGCAGTAACCCCTCCGGTGGTAGGATCAGTGAGCAGGGAGATATAAGGAATCTTGGCTTCGTCCAGCATCGCGATCTTTGCGGACGTCTTTGCCATTTGCATCAATGACAATCCAGCTTCCATCATGCGCGCGCCACCAGATCGTGAGATCATCAGGAACGGAATGTTGTTCTTTAAACTGTGATCCATGGCGCGGGCAATTTTTTCACCCACCACAGATCCCATCGAACCGCCGATGAAACTGAAGTCCATACAGGCGATGGTGATGTCCATGCCGCTCATCTTTCCATACGCCGTACGAACAGCATCTTTCAGCTGAGATTTCTCCTGCGATTCTTTGATGCGCTTGGGGTAGGGCTTGGTGTCTTTGAATTTCAAGGGATCAGCCGATTCCATCTTGACATCCAACTCCGTGAATTTGTTGTCATCGAATAAGATCTCGAAGTATTCTTCTGATCCGATCCGTACATGGTGATCTTCTTCAGGCACCACATATGCGTTGTTCTTCAGCTCGCGCGTGTGAACGATTTTGCCGGCGGGCGATTTAAACCATAGTCCATCAGGAACCTCACGTTTTGATTCCGTAGGGGTCATAATGCCTTTATCACTGCGCTTAAACCACGATGACATAAATGAACAGTTTTAGTAAAGTCAAAAGCCGGTGAACCTAAGATTCACCGGCTTTGTAAAAATCAATTAAGCTACGGTAACCGATTTGTCGAGATAAACATCCTGAACGGCGTTCAGGATTTCTACCCCTTCCTTCATCGGACGTTGGAATGCTTTTCTTCCGGAGATCAGTCCCATTCCACCTGCGCGTTTATTAATAACCGCAGTACGCACGGCGTCTGCCAAGTCGCTGGCGCCTTTCGATTCCCCTCCGGAGCTGATCAAACCTGCGCGGCCCATGTAGCAGTTCGCAACTTGGTAGCGGCACAAATCGATCGGGTGATCAGTAGTAAGTTCAGAATAAATTCTTTCGTCAAGCTTTCCATAGCTGCTACCGCCCGTGTTAAGGGCTTTGTAGCCACCATTGTTTTCAGCAAGCTTCTGCTTGATAATGTCGGCTTGAATGGTAACGCCAAGGTGATTAGCCTGACCTGTCAAGTCTGCAGAAACGTGATAGTCAACGCCGCCTTGTTTGAAGGCGCTGTTACGCGTATAGCACCAGAGAATAGTAGCCATACCCAGTTGATGAGCGCGTTCAAACGCGGCAGCTACTTCCTGGATTTGACGCGTGGCATTATCAGATCCAAAATAGATGGTTGCGCCTACAGCCATGGCTCCTAAGTTCCATGCATCGTCAACAGAACCAAACATGATTTCGTCGGCCTTGTTGGGATAGGTCAACAATTCGTTGTGATTGATCTTGACAATGAAAGGAATTCTGTGCGCATATTTTCTGGACATCATCGCCAGAACACCATAGGTGGTAGCAACACCATTACAGCCGCCTTCGATGGCAAGCTTTACAATATTTTCAGGATCGAAATAAGCTGGATTCTTAGCGAAGGATGCGCCCGCGCTGTGTTCAATTCCCTGGTCAATGGGAAGGATTGAAACAAAGCCTGTGTTGGCCAGGCGGCCGGTCCCAAACAGCTGCTGCAGGCTTCTTAAAACCTGTGGCGTACGGTTGGATTGAACAAAGATGTCTTCAACAAAATTGGGGTTGGGAAGGTGAATTTGGTCCTTTGAAATCGTTTTGCTCTGGTGCTTCAGCAGAAAGTCTGCGTCTTTTCCCAGTAGCTCTGCAATGTTCCTTGCCATATCTGGTTATTGGGTTCTAGGTGGATGGATTTTAATGAGCGGGGACAAAGTTATCAATAATTTAATAGTATGCTAACCCGTTGAAATTTCGCGGTTTTTGGCTTTTTCAAACGTATTAAATGAGGCGTTAACATAGCGCTGGCCTAAAACAAAAAGCCACTCCGCGGTAGGCGAAGTGGCTTTCGTTATTGAAATCTTTAGGATTAAACTTTCTCTTTGATACGAGCAGCTTTACCGTGACGACCTTTCATGTAGTAGAGTTTTGCACGGCGTACGCTACCTTCTTTAATCACTTCAATCTTGTCGATTGTAGGGGCAACGATCGGGAAGATACGCTCCACACCAACACCATTGGAAACTTTACGCACGGTGAAGGTTTCACCATTTGTACCAGTGCCTCTGCGCTGGATTACAGTACCCTGGAATTGCTGAACACGTTCTTTGTTCCCTTCCTTAATCTTTACGTGGACGTTTATAGTATCGCCCGGCTTGAAGCTGGGAATTGATTCACGGGTTTTTGCGAATTCCTGCTCAACAACTTTAATTAAGTCTGCCATAACTCGATGGTTTTGAAAATTGGACTGCAAATGTAGGGAAAGAATCGGGATTTCAGAAGTCTCCCTTTGATGTTTTTGAAATTGGCCCCTTTTCCTCTTGTTTCAGTAGCTCTGGACGCTTTTTTTGGGTCCTTTCCAGAGATTTTTCCATGCGCCACTGCTCAATTTTGGCCTCGTGGCCGGAGAGCAGCACCTCCGGGACCTTCCACCCTTTATACTCCGCCGGCCGGGTGTAAACCGGAGGGGCGACCAGGTCATCCTGGAACGAGTCGCTGAGTGCCGAAGTCTCGTCCGATAGCACGCCCGGTATTAAGCGGATCACCGCGTCAGCCACAACGGCCGCTGCCAGTTCGCCACCGGACAGCACGTAGTTTCCAATACTTATTTCGCGGGTTATAAGGTGCTCGCGGACGCGTTCGTCTACGCCTTTGTAATGGCCGCAGAGTATGACCAGATTCTTTTTCAGACTGAGCTCGTTCGCGATGGATTGGTTCAGAAGTTCGCCATCCGGACTCATATAAATGATATCGTCGTACGTGCGCTGCGACTTCAATTCGGTCAGACAGCGATCGATGGGTTCAATCATCATCACCATACCGGCGCCTCCACCAAAAGCATAATCGTCGGTGGTTTTGTGTTTACTCGCCGAGTACGGACGCAGGTCAATGACATTGACGGTCACCAACCCTTTTGCCTGGGCGCGCTTCAGAATAGAATCCGAAAACGGGCTCTCAATCAATCGGGGCAGCGTAGTAATGATGTCAATGCGCATAATCAAATATCCAAAAATCCCTCGGGAAGTTCGACCGTGATCCTTTTTTTGCTCTTGTTCACGCTCTTGATAAATGGGGCGTTTACAGGAATCATAACTTCTTTTCCCTGATGATCAAGCACAAGCAATTTGTTCGGCCCGGCGTCAACGATCTCATGAATTTTTCCAAGCACGACGTCTTCTACCGTCACAACCTGGAAGTCTATTACCTCATCGCTGTAAAACTCACCGCGTGTAGATTTTGGACGGCTTGCCTTTGGCAGGAACAGTGAGCATTTTGAGATCTGCTGTGCCTCGTCGGCGGTATCAACATCTTCGAACTTGATGAAAGCCTTTGCGCCTGACGCTGACGCACGTTCAATGAAGTACGGTACAAGCGCCTGATTGATCTCCAGAAAGAGCGTTTTAATTTCTGAGATATCTTCTGGCGCTGTGTCATCAAGCGAAACAGATACTTCGCCTTTCAAACCATGAGGCTTGAGTATGAAACCAATCTTAAAGCTTTCGTCTTTTTTCACGGTGAATGCAAAATAAAAATGCCAACGCTATGCGGCGTTGGCATTGTATTCAAATCTTAAGAAATCTACGCCTGTGTTTCGCCTTCAGCAGCAGGAGCTTCTCCTTCTGCAGGGGCGGCCGGAGCCTCTACAGCAGCGGCAGCAGCGACTTCAGCTTTCTTGCGGATTGCTTCAGCACGTGCTTCTTTAACTTTGACCTCAGCTTCCTTGCGGGCTTTCGCATCGGCCTGTTTGGCTTGCGTCAACTGTTCGCGCTTCTGCTGGATCTTAGATTCTTTTGACTTCAGCCATTCAGCCAGTTTAGCATCTGCTTGATCCTGGGTAAGGGCTCCTTTAATCACGCCAATCTGAAGGTGTTTCTTCATAAGGATTCCGCGGTAAGACAACATTGCCTTAACCGTGTCGGAAGGTTGTGCTCCATTCATCAACCAATGGAAAGCGCGATCATCGCTAAGGTCGATCGTAGCCGGGTTGGTGAGGGGATTGTACGTTCCGATTTTTTCAATGAAGCGACCATCGCGTGGTGCTCTGGCGTCAGCAACGACTACATCGAACATCGCCAGTTTCTTGCGGCCTCTGCGGGCCAATCTGATTTTAACCATTTCGTTTTAGTTTTTAAAAGGTTGGAACTCGTCCTGATTTTTAAAGTCCGCAAAGATATAGGATTTTACTGGTTCAGCAATCCGGCCCCCAGATTTTGAGGCCAAAAGTTGCCCCGATACCTTAATTTTACCCTTGCCCGAAACACCCGAATCCACTGTGAATCAGATCGTACTGCAGCTGCCTTAATCGATTGCAGGACCTCAATACTGTATATTCGTCTACTCGAGTATTCAGTTTTTTAATATTGGAGTCGTTCTATACCTTTGGTGGCTTTCTACAAAAAATCATGGATAAGTATTCATACCTCTCCAACGCAGATGTTGGTTATGTAGACCAACTCTACCAAAATTATAAAAGTGATCCCGCCTCAGTTGACCTGACCTGGCAGAAGTTCTTTGAGGGATTCGAATTCTCACAACAACGCTATGGCGAAGGAGGAAACGGAGCGCCCGCGGCGACTGACTCCCTGTCGATCAAAGAAACGCAGGTGAGAAACCTGATCTTCCAATATCGTTCTTTCGGACACCTGAAGTCCAAGACAAACCCCGTGCGGGAAAGACGTAATCATCACGTATTCCTGGATCCTAAGAGTGTAGGCTTGTCGGAAGCTGACCTCGATACAGAGTTCGACGTGGCCGCTGAAATTTCTATGTCGCGGACTACCCTGCGCAAGATTATTGAGAAACTCAATGCCGTGTACCTTGGTCCGATCGGATTCGAATACAACTTCATCCGCAATGATGAAATCAGAGCATGGCTGTACGAGAAAATTGAAAAGAGATATTACGCGTACAATCCCAGCCAGGACGAAAAGAAATTAATCCTCAGTAAGCTGAATGAAGCGGTAGTTTTTGAAAACTTCCTGCACACCAAGTTCCTGGGACAAAAACGCTTTTCACTGGAAGGTGGAGAAAATACCATTCCTGCACTTCACACGATTATTAATAAAGCGGCTGAGCTCGATGTGAAAGAAGTAGTGATCGGCATGGCCCACCGCGGTCGCTTGAATGTGCTGGCGAATATTCTTGGCAAGACATACGAGCAAATTTTTACAGAGTTTGAAGGCAATGTCAATCCGGAAAATTTGACGATGGGTGATGGCGACGTGAAGTATCACCTTGGATATTCAAGTCACATCAGCACGCCATCTGGAAAGAAAATCTATGTAAAGCTTACGCCAAACCCTTCACATTTGGAAGCAGTTGATCCGTTGGTGTTGGGTTATACGCGTGGACAAATCGACGATGAATATAAAGGAGAGCTTTCCAAAGGGATGGCGATCCTGATCCATGGTGACGCGGCTGTCGCCGGACAAGGTATCGTATATGAAGTAGTACAGATGTCAGGCCTTCCTGGCTATACTACCGGAGGAACGATTCACTTCGTGATCAACAACCAGGTCGGCTTTACGACTGACTATGATGATGCGCGGACCAGTATCTATTGCACGGACATCGCGAAAATTGTGGACGCTCCTGTCCTTCACGTGAACGGTGATGACGCGGAAGCGGTAAGCTTTGCCTCCAATCTCGCGGTTGAATACCGCAATAAATTTGGTAAGGACATCTTTATTGATCTGCTCTGCTACCGTCGTCATGGCCACAATGAAAGTGACGAACCGAAATTCACGCAACCGAAATTGTACAACCTGATCGCGAAGCATGCCAACCCGCGCGAGATCTATGTAAAGCGATTGGTAGAACGCGGCGACGTTGACGCAGCGCTTGCCGATGAGATGGACAAGAACTTCCGTAATCAACTCCAGGATCGACTGAATGAAGTCAAGCAGAAGCCACTTCCCTACAAACCTCAGAAGGTAGAAGAAGAGTGGGAACAAATGCGTTGGGCTAAAGCGGAGGATTTTGACAAATCCCCTGAAACAGGAATCAAGGAAAGCGTCATCGAGAAAGTAGGGAAAGCATTGACGACCATTCCTGAAGGATTTAAGCCGCTTAAGCAAATTGAAAAGCTTTTGAAAGATCGCTCCACAGCGTTCTTCGAAGATAAAGTATTGGGATGGGCCGAAGCCGAATTGTTGGCGTATGGTTCATTGCTCGCCGAGAAAACATCCGTGCGCATGTCCGGACAGGATGTAAAGCGCGGCACATTCTCTCACCGCCACGCTTACTTCTTCGACGCGAACAGCAACGAGCCCTATTGCGGTCTCAATAATGTTGATAAGAACCAGGCGAAGTTTCACATCTACAACTCCTTGCTTTCAGAGTTTGGTGTTCTTGGATTTGAATATGGTTATGCCATGTCATCGCCGACAGCTTTAGTATTATGGGAGGCTCAGTTCGGAGATTTTGTAAACGGAGCGCAGGTAATCATTGACCAGTTCCTTTCCAGTGCTGAATCCAAATGGCAACGGATGAATGGTTTGGTGATGTTGTTGCCTCATGGTTATGAAGGTCAGGGCCCGGAGCACTCAAGCTGTCGCCCCGAACGTTTCCTTCAGTTGGCAGCCGAGCAGAATATGATCGTTGCTAATCCGACAACGCCGGCTAACTTTTTCCACTTGTTACGCAGACAGGTTACGTGGGAATTCCGGAAGCCTTGCATCGTGTTCTCACCCAAGTCCTTGTTGCGTCATCCTGCGGTGATTTCTCCCGTGAAGGAATTCACAACCGGTTCGTTCAACGAAGTTCTGGATGATCAAAACGTATCGGCGAAAGACGTAAATCGCGTCATTCTCTGCAGCGGAAAAATTTACTACGATCTTTTAGAGTTTCAGGCCAAGCGGAAATCAAAAGACGCCGCCATTGTTCGCCTTGAGCAATTGTTCCCGTTCCCTGAAAAACAGTTAAAGGCTGTTCTCAAGAAATACAAGGACGCGAAACTTGTTTGGACGCAGGAGGAACCCGCCAACATGGGCGCGCTTTCCTACATCGTGCGCATGATGCCGAAGTACGAAGTTGAATTCGTCTCGCGCAAAGCAAGCGCATCGCCGGCGACTGGCTACACGAAAGTTCACAAGGTGGAGCAGGAGAAACTCGTTCAGAAGGCTTTTGAAATCTAGACAATCATTCATTTCTAAAACATACTTGCATGGCATTGCAAATTAAAGTACCCGCAGTCGGTGAATCGATAACAGAAGTAACCATCGCCAACTGGTTAAAGAAAGATGGCGATGTGGTTCAACTCGACGAAGTCATCGCTGAGCTCGAATCCGACAAAGCTACGTTTGAACTGACCGCGCAAAGCGCCGGCGTTCTGAAGATCAAAAGACAACAGGGCGATACGGTTCCTATTGGAGAAGTGATTTGCGAAATCGAATCCAATGGGCAGGCGACCGCACCTCAGGCAAAAGCCGCTGCTGCAACATCGGTGGCTACGCCCGCAGCATCAACCTCAGCTCCGAAGGCTACTGGTGGTGTGAAGGAAATGAAAGTGCCTGCTGTCGGTGAGTCGATCACCGAAGTGACTATTTCAACCTGGTTGAAAAAAGATGGCGACCAGGTTCAGGTTGATGAAGTCATCGCAGAAGTTGAATCAGACAAAGCCACCTTCGAACTCCCTGCCGAAGCCACTGGCATCCTGAGAATTGTTGCCAAAGAAAAAGATACTTTACCAATCGGTGGGTTGATCTGCAGAATTGAAATCACCGAAGGTGGTGCGGCTTCTACGAAGTCAGCACAAGGTACTCCTGCGAGCGCCAGCACGCCGACCGATAAATCTTATGCAGCCGGGCATCCATCGCCTGCCGCCGCGAAAATTCTGGACGAGAAGGGAATTTCATCCAATCAGGTTGCCGGCACGGGCGTTGGTGGAAGAGTGACGAAAGAGGATGCTCAGAAAGCACAAGTCAGTACGACATCAAAACCTGCCGAAACGAAATCAACACCAGCAACAACTCCTGTGATCGTTCCTGGATCAAGAGGAGAACGCAGAGAAAAAATGACGTCGCTTCGCAAGACCATCGCCAAGCGACTGGTGTCCGTAAAGAACGAAACAGCCATGTTGACTACCTTCAATGAAGTTGACATGAAGCCAGTAATGGAGCTTCGTTCGAAGTATAAGGATCAATTCAAAGAGAAGTACGGTGTCGGGTTAGGATTCATGTCCTTCTTTACGAAGGCCGTCTGCGCTGCCCTGAAAGAATTCCCGGCTGTGAATGCTTCTATCGACAAAGATGAAGTGATCTACCACGATTACTGCGACATCTCGATCGCCGTGTCAACACCGCGTGGATTGGTTGTTCCTGTCATCAGAAATGCGGAGTCTTTGTCATTCAATCAAATCGAAAGTGAAGTTGTCAGACTGGCTACGCGCGGTCGCGATGGTAAGCTTTCAATAGAAGAAATGACCGGAGGAACATTCTCGATCACCAACGGTGGCGTGTTTGGCTCGATGTTGTCGACGCCGATCCTCAACCCGCCACAATCGGCAATCCTTGGAATGCACAACATTGTTGAACGCCCTGTCGTGAAAAATGGCGAAGTGGTCGTTCGGCCGATCATGTACCTTGCCCTATCGTACGACCATCGCATTGTAGATGGCCGCGAATCCGTGAGCTTCCTGGTGAGAGTGAAGGAAATGTTGGAAGATCCAGGAAGATTAATCCTTGGCGTTTAAATAAAGAATACAAAATCCCCTTTCGGTCTGAGAGGGGATTTCTTCATACCTAAGTTTCAGAAAAATTTTCATTTGCTATGCAATACAATGTCACGGTAATAGGTTCAGGTCCGGGTGGATATGTCGCAGCGATTCGCGCTGCCCAGCTGGGTTTCAAAACAGCCATCATCGAGAAGTATGATACCTTGGGCGGAACCTGCCTTAACGTAGGATGTATTCCCTCGAAAGCATTGTTGGATTCATCCGAGCATTTTATCAATGCAAAAGAGCACTTTGCTGAACACGGCATCGACATCCCTGCGCCGAAGGTGAACATCGGACAAATGATCAAGCGCAAAGGCGAAGTAGTGAAGGCAAATGTCGATGGCATCGCCTTTCTCATGAAGAAAAACAAAATCGATGTACATAAAGGTGTCGGATCATTCGTGGATAAGAACACCATTAAAATCACCGGAAAGGATGGAAAGGAAACCACCATCACTTCAGAAAAAATAATTATCGCTACGGGTTCGAAGCCAACGCCGCTTCCATTTGCGCCATTCGATAAGAAGCGCATTATCTCCAGTACGGAAGGCCTTGAATTGAAGGAAGTACCGAAGCACATGATTGTGATTGGGGGAGGAGTAATCGGCATGGAGCTCGGATCGGTATTTGCCCGCATCGGATCAAAAGTTACCGTCGTAGAATTTCTGGACAGCCTCATCCCGACGATGGATGGCACGATGGGCAAAGAACTGCATAAGATTGCCAAGAAGATGGGCATGGATATCTTCCTCGGACACAAAGTCACCGCTGTTGAGAATAAAGGAAGTGAAGTAATCGTGAAGGCCGAAGCCAAAGATGGCAAAGCCCTCGAATTGAAAGGCGACTACTGTCTCGTGAGCATTGGTAGAAGACCTTATACCGATGGTCTCGGTCTCGACAAGGTTGGAATCGAAACCGTAAAGGGTCAGATACCTGTCGATGATCATTTGAAAACAAAAGTCGACAACATCTATGCGATCGGCGACGTAGTTCGCGGCGCTATGCTGGCACACAAGGCTGAGGAGGAAGGTGTGATGGTGGCTGAGCAACTGGCCGGACAAAAACCACACGTCAACTATTTGCTGATTCCCGGAGTAGTCTACACCTGGCCTGAAGTGGCGGGCGTTGGATATACCGAGGAGCAGCTCAAGCAGCAAGGTCGCGCTTACAAGGTTGGAAGCTTTCCCTACAAAGCACTTGGTCGCGCACGCGCCAGCATGGATACGGATGGTCTTGTGAAAATTCTGGCCGATAAGGGAACAGACGAAATACTGGGCGTACACATCATCGGCGCACGTGCAGCGGATATGATTGCTGCTGGGGTGACCGCGATGGAGTTCCGCGCTTCTGCTGAAGATATCGCCCGCATATCGCATGCGCACCCGACCTATATGGAAGCAGTCAAGGAAGCTTGTCTTGCAGCCACCGCCAACCGACCTATCCATTTATAATTTTAACGCGTGAACTTTTTTCATCCCCGAAACTGGTCCCGATACAGCAGGAAATTCTCGGGCGACAAGGAAGGTCTCCGCAAATACAAACGTGTAATACTCGTATCTCAGTTCGCACTTGTCGGTGGGATTATCGGCGTGTTGCATTCGCTGGAGGACCTTGTGGATGGCCTGCTATTCATGCCGATGATGGACTTGCTCATGGGCGTCAGCATCTTCGCTTGTTATTTGCTGAACGAATCAGGTCGTCATAAACTTGCTCGAATCGGACTGGTAGGCTTTCTGAATATTTTCTTCTTTGTGTACTCCTCGCTGGCAAACCACGAGTTGGGAATTTACCTGTACTACTTCGCATGGGTTGGATTAGCAGCTGTGGTATTCGATGATGAAGAAAATTTACTGCGTTTCTTTTTTATCGGCTTGTCGATCGTCCTTACGATAGTCTTGTTAGTCACGCACTTTGATATTTTTGGTTCCGTCACCTTCGAGGCCCGCGATATCGAGCGATCGTTCATTATCAATCTGGTGTCCAGCATGGCCGTGCTGGTATTCTTCATCATGTTTATGGTCAACCTGAATGAGCAATCCGAAAAAAAGTTGGTTGACCTCGCCACCGAAGTGGAAACGAAGAATGAGGAACTTGAAAAAACGAATCGCGAGTTGGATCGATTCTTCTACAGCACTTCGCATGACCTGAAGGTTCCGGTGATGGATATAAAAGGTATCCTCAATATGGCCATGGCCGAACCTCAAGACGAAAAGGTAATGCAATACCTTGCCTTGTTGCGGGATCGCGCTGACAAACTGGACAGCTTCCTGAAGGATGTTATAGACTACGCGCGCAATGCGCAGACCATGCCTGCGAGCGAATTGGTTAATCTGAGTGTAATGGTCGACGAGGTGCTGGCCAATTTCACGTTTGTGAGCGGAGCGGATAAGATCAATTTCGAAAGAAAGATCGACGTTGACCGGTTCATTGAAGTGGACCGGATACGATTAATGATCGTGCTAAACAACGTGGTGTCGAATGCGATTAAATACCATCGTCACGAGATCAGAAATCCCTTTGTCAGGATTGCAGCCCATATCGAAAGCGATCATCTCATCATTTCCATTTCAGACAATGGTCAAGGGATCGACGCAGACTTGCTCCCTCGGATTTTTGATATGTTCTTTCGTGGCACGAACCAATCTAAAGGTTCCGGGCTTGGCCTTTACATCGTTAAAGAAACCTTGCAGAAAATCGGCGGCACCATTGAAGCCTATTCTAACAAACAAGCCGGCACTACCTTTACCATGAAGATTCCGGTGACCGTGAAGCAAAAAATTCCGGTCTCCGTTTTAGCAGGCGTTACGATCCTGTAGGCGTCTTTCTGAACGAATACTGAATGTAAGAGCGCATGCCCAGCACGGCCACGATGGGTATCAGGGAAGTATTCAGTTTTTGAGGGAGCACTATCCAAAAGATTAAGAGCGCGACGGCAATTCCCAGGGAAACGAGGAAATACGTAGACAGCCAACGTGGATTTCGGATGAACGCTACTACAGCAATGATGTGCGTGGGCAACGCCCACAACAAGTTGAAATTTTTCGCGGCGGCTTTGTGATCCGTGGCAACCCAAAGGAACAGCAGCAACACACCGATCAAACCGGCAACTCCGAACAAGATCACATCGAACCAGGTTGATGGTTTGTTTTTCTTTTTATCCCGTACGGTAAGGGCAATGGCAATCAAAGCAAAAAGTCCGAACACCAGGAGAGGATGAGGTAAACCTCCCGGTGGTTCTTCCTCTCTCGAGGCGTAAACGATCACTGTCTCTTTTACAGCCGGTACCACGGCGCTATCATTCTTTAGCGTGGCGTGATTGAATCCTGATTCAATGTAGTCGGGAAGGAACATGTACTCGTAGGGTGAAGCCTTTTTATCCATAGGCAGACCCAAACAAATGTCGATTCCTAAATCGCCCCAAGGCTGGTGTTGTAAATAAATGTCCGTGAGATCCCTGATGGTGTAGTCAGTAGTAACATAAGTGCCATCGAACGTTGCGGAGTCACCAAACACGGTGACGTAGACGTCGCGCATTTTGGTAGCACAGTTATCGTAGAAATAATCGTAGCGATAATTGACATTCTCCGGGAGCGCATTCCATTGAAGGTAATCGTAGAGTTTTTGGATTTGTTCGGCATTCAGGTTTAGAACCTGTTCATGGAGGTACCGGTTGTGATAAATGTAGTAATCGCGAAAGCGGGGATATTCATACACGCCCAGCTTATAGTAGAGATAACCGCGGGCAAAATTCAAGTAGAAATTGGGTTGATCGAAATCGAAGACACCATAGTTGTAGGCTTCATCAATTCCGAGAGATGGATCATCGACCCGAAACGCACTGTGTCCAAATGCCGAATACAATTCTCCCTGCCAGGGCCCACACGTGATGACTGAAATTCTTGCCTGGTCAGAAAGCTTAGTGGACTGCGCTGCGCCCAGTGTCGAGATCAGCAGTAGAGAAAAAAGTAGTTTCTTCATAGGATACGATTTCGAAAGATAGCAATCCATCGTTGTTTTTAGAACTATCTTGCGCCTATGTTCGGCGGATGGAATGACCGGTGGAATTTTGCCTCGAAGGTAACGCCCAGGCGTACCCTCAACGCGATCAGGATATTTTCCAGCTATCAGCAATCAAGGCTGACGGGCAACGCTGCCATTGCCGGATTTCCCATCAGCATTTCCGTAGAGCCGACGACGTCGTGCAACCTTCGTTGCCCGGAATGCCCCAGCGGTTTGCGTTCATTCACGCGTCCAACGGGAATGCTGAAGACGCCCTTGTTTCATTCGGTAATCGATCAACTGAGTGGAACGCTCAGCTATCTCACATTTTATTTTCAGGGTGAACCCTACCTTCATCCCGAGTTCTTGTCGATGGCATCGTACGCGTCCGAAAAAGGTATTTACACGGCTACTTCTACCAATGCCCACTACCTGCAGGACGAAAATGCAAGGCAAACTGTTGAATCCGGTTTGGATCGTTTGATCATCTCGATCGACGGAACAACACAGGATACTTATCAATCCTATCGCGTGGGCGGTACGCTGGACAAAGTGATCGAAGGCGCGCGGAATGTTATTGCGTGGAAACAAAAACTGAAATCGAAGACGCCTCATGTTGTCTTTCAGTTTTTGGTGGTGCTGCCAAATGAACATCAGATTCCTGAGGTTTATGCATTGGCGAAATCGCTGGGCGTGGACCAGGTAGTATTGAAGACCGCGCAGATATACGACTACGTGCAAGGGTCTGATCTGATCCCAAAAAATGAAAAGTATTCTCGCTACCGGTTAAAGCCTGATGGAACCTACTCCATCAAGAATTCTTTGGATAACCATTGCTGGAAAATGTGGCACAGTTGTGTTATTACCTGGGATGGCAAAGTGGTGCCTTGTTGTTTTGACAAAGACGCGCACCATGTGTTGGGCGACCTTTCACAAACTACCTTTGACGAAATCTGGAACGGAGATTTATATAACCAGTTCAGGGCTTCGTTGCTGCGATCAAGAAGTGAGATTGAAATTTGTAAGAATTGTACCGAGGGTACAAAGGTCTGGGCTTAGATGCCGCCCTTGTGCTGGATCTGCTTTTCGATTTTCTCAAAGTCAACAACAGCACATTTTCCACAACCCGTCGCGCAGGAAGATTTAGCCTGAAAGCTCTTGTAAACCAATCGGCCTACGTAGCCAACAGCTCCGGCAAAAATCAAAACCACAGCGATTTGTTGAATCATGGCCCAAAGGTAAGTCACGAAATCCACGAATACAAAAGCCGCGCTGCGCTCAAAATTCACGATGAGAAAGTGAGAATTTGTTACTTTGCACCAAATTAAACACTATGTATACCGGATTACTCCATACACATTCTCTTCTCCGATACCTCATTCTTATTTTCCTGGTACTTGTAATCGCCCTGGCGCTGACAGGGTTGATCAATAAGCGGCCTTTTAAGAAGCTGGATAATACCGCGAGTCTTTACCTCCTTATCTTCACACACCTTCAAATGGTGGTGGGTCTTGTGCTTTATTTCACCAGCCCATTTGTAAAATTTGGAGCGGAAACAATGAGCGACAAGGTTACGCGCTACTGGACGGTCGAGCATATTTTCGCGATGCTCATCGCGGTGGTTCTGATCACGGTTGGCCGTATTTCATCCAAGAAGATTTCCATTGATGCTGGCAAGCACAAACGCCTCCTGATCATGAATGCTATCGCCCTTATTTTGATTGTTGGCACAATCATGATGAGTGGAAGGCGGTTGTTTTAGGCCGTCTGTGCATCAAATCCATCGCTAAACCGGGTCTTATCCCGGTTTTTTTGTTTACGATCATTGAGCTCAAAATCTTAACTTTGGTCTGAATTTAACCTACCTCCATGAAGTCTTTTATCGTGCTGCTTTCGTTTTTGGCAGTTTCCATTTCTGCGATCGGTCAACAGTTTGGTAATCGTTACGAACTGGTCAAGATGGACAAGAACGTAAACACGTTTCGTCACGAAGCGGCACCGATAGTTTCGCCCGACGGCAACACGCTGTACTTCTTTGTTCAGAATCACCCGGAAAACACTTTAGGAAGCGATGACACGCAGGACATCTGGATGTCAAAGAAAGACGCTAATGGCGTGTGGAGCAAAGCTGAGCACTTGCGCAATCCCTATAACATACATAGCTCAAACCAGGTGTTCACCGTGTTTGAAGATGGAAGCCTTTTCATCCGCGGTGGACGCTCAAAAGGCGAGAAAGGTTTTTCACTCGTCACGAACGGATCGTTGCGCGAAATTTCTGTAAAGGATTTTAAATCGATGAACAAAGGTCGTTTTTATGGCGCAAGCATGTCGGACGATAAGAAGCATATCATTATGTACTTCAGTGAGAAAGAAGGTGCTGAAGCGAGTGACCTTTACGCAAGTCATATTCAGCCCGATGGAAGCTACTCGCGTCCGGAGAAAATGAAACTCAGCACCACTACTGATGAAGTCGGTCCATTTATCGGTCCCGATCAAAAGACCTTGTATTTCGGCAGCGCACGGCAAGCCCCGGGACGCCAGGGAGGCGTTGACATCTACCGCAGTGCGCGACTCGACGATACCTGGATGAACTGGGGAGAACCCATCAACATGGGTAAGCCGATCAACACCGGGGCACTGGATTTTTATTTTACGGTTGACCGGGCAGGCAATGTCTTCACGAGCCGCGCTAACAAGGCACTGGAAGGAGCACAGTTGGATCTTTACGCACTTGTGCCTAAGACCTTTAGCATTACGGTGATCGGCACCGTGCTGAATGAAAAAAACAGCAACCCGCTTCAGACTGACGTTCAACTTACAGTGAAGGAACAGCAACCATTGAAGATACGGTCAAGCGCTACAGGAGAATTTAAATCCAAATTGCCGGAGATGAGTGAATACAGCGTAAGCACCACGATGCCTGGATTTCTTCCTTACTCTCAAAGTTTTAAAGTTCCACGCATCAACAGCGACACGACGATTGTACTGACGATTTTCCTGAAACCCGTCGCGAAAAAATTATTGCTTACGGGAAATGTATACAACAAGAAAACAGATCAACAGATGCCGGCTAAAGTGGAGATCACCTATAAAGCCGACAAGCGAACCAATTTTAAATTGGACGCGGCGAGCGGAAGCTATGAACGCGAGGTTCCAAAACTGGGATGGTATATGCTTACGGCGTCGGCCGATGGCTTCCTTAATGCTAATGACAGTATTGAACTCGCCAGTGAAGATCTTTCCCCTGCCGTTCGCGATTTATACCTGACGCCGATTGAAGTGGGACTTACTGTGCGGCTGAATAATATTTACTTTGATTTCGACAAAACCACGTTGAAGCCTGCATCCTATCCCGAATTGAATAAGGTGGTCAATTTCCTGAAGAAGAATTCGACGGTTGAAATTGAAATCTCCGGACATACGGACAACAAGGGATCAGATGATTACAACCTGAACCTTTCACAAGGCCGTTGCCAGGCCGTGGTCGACTACCTCGTCAGTCAGGGTATTGAAAGTAATCGCCTGACACCGCAAGGTTATGGTGAAGGTCAGCCGATCGACTCAAACGACACCGACGCCGGAAGAGCCAACAACCGGCGTGTGGAAGTTAAGGTTTTGAAAAAGTAATTCGCCCTAGATCGCCAGTACGTTATTATGCAGGCGAGGCACCAGGTTATACTGATCGGGCGTGAGACAGAACTCAATGTCTTTGTGGATGTTGAGCTTATTCAATCGCTTTACGTGGCTTGAATTTTTCAGGTAGCCCACCATATCATTTTTGGATTGGTTGTAAAGATGCTGTGCAGCCAGTGGGGCGTCGCAATCCGGTTCGATGTGATCTTTGAGCAATTCGACCAGGGCGCCGGCGAAGAGTGTGTCTTCGAGATTTACTTTTCCTTTCCAACCTGCGCACACTACCAGAACGCTGTTCTCGCCATCACGCAGGTAGCGCGCCACCGCGGAGAGATTTAAGAAAGAACCGATCACAATTTCTCTAGCGCCATCAGACTTGGCAATAGCTTGGGTTCCGTTGGTTGTTGTAAAGGCTATTTTCTTTCCCAGGAGTTTCTTGTCCATGTATTCAAAGGGAGAATTACCCAGGTCGAAGCCCTCAACTTTTTTTCCATCGCGCTCGCCGGCAGTATAGTATCCTTGGGATTTCATCGCAAGACAGTCGTCCAGTTTGGCGAACGGGGTGATGCTCGCAATGCCGTGCGCGAATGCCGTGGTCATGCAGGAAGTAGCGCGTAGGATGTCGACGACAACCACGGTGCGGTCGTGCACGGGATATAAGTGCATCAAGTCAGGACTCAAACAAACATCTATACCCTTCATGATCCGATCAATGGAGTTTTGGAAACCTGAGCTTTCAAACCTTTACCACGTACATCAATAAATATTTCGGAACCGGGCGCCGCGTTTTCAGCGGTAACATAACCCAAGCCAATGCCGATCCCGAGTACCGGTGACATCGTGCCGGAAGTTACTTTTCCAATGGCCGTTCCGCTTGCATCTTTAATGACATAGTCGTGGCGAGGAATTCCCTTGTCGATCATCTTGAAACCAACAAGTTTTTTCTTCACGCCATCTTCTTTTTGTTTCTTCAGCGCTGCGGCGTTTGTGAACTCCTTGGTGAACTTCGTGATCCATCCTAAGCCGGCCTCGAGTGGCGACGTGTTATCGTCGATATCATTTCCGTAGAGACAGAATCCCATCTCCAGGCGTAGCGTATCGCGGGCGCCGAGGCCGATGGGCTTGATGTCGAATTCTTTTCCAGCTTCGAAGATGGCGTTCCAAACTTTTTCCGCGTATTGCTTGTGAACGTAGAGTTCAAATCCACCAGCGCCTGTGTAACCTGTATTGGAAATGATAGCGTTTGGTGTTCCCGCGAATTCGCCGATAGCAAAATGGTAGTATTTGATTTGGCTGAGGTCAGTAGTTGTCAGCTTTTGAAGCGCCGCTGCCGCTTTAGGTCCTTGTACAGCAAAAAGGCAAATATCGCTGGAGATATTCTTCATCTCTGCACCTTTCGTATTGAAACGGCTGATCCAGTTCCAATCTTTTTCAATGTTGCCGGCATTGACAACGAGGAGGTAATCGTTGTCTTTTATTTTATAAACAATGAGGTCGTCTACAATTCCCCCGGTCTCATTGGGCAGACAAGAATACTGCGCCTGACCGTCGATTAACTTGGACGCATCGTTGCTGGTTACACGCTGGATCAAATCCAAAGCATTCGGACCTTTCACGGTGAATTCTCCCATGTGCGATACATCGAACACGCCAACACCGTTGCGCACGGTCATATGTTCTTCAATGTCTGAAGAATAACGGACCGGCATATTATAACCGGCAAAGGGAACCATCTTGGCTCCCAGATTCGTATGCAATTGATTGAGGGGAATGAATTTCAGATCCATAGTGCTCGTTTAGGTGTGGCAAAGGTAAAATAAATCCGGAAAGGGATTTATTATCGCGCCACCTGAATCCAGCCTTTGAACTCCTGGTGTTGAAGGGCCTGGTCGAGCACGTCAAATTCTACGGAAGCTGTGTAAAAGTAGATGCCTGAACTTACTTCATTGCCCTGGAAATCGGTTCCATTCCAGAGTTGAATGTCATGCGGTATTTCGATAAAATTGGCATTGTAAATCTCGGCCCCCCAGCGGTTGTAAACTTTTACATCGATGGTTTTTACAAAACGAGAGCACCGGTGTGAATCCTGTTCGCCGTACGTCGTCAAAAATTCATTGAATTCATCATCATTCGGCGTGATGATATTTGGTAATTCAAAGTATGGGCAATTGTCGCGGCAAACTGGTTCGCTGAAACCACTCGAATTTCGGGCGTCGTCCACCGCTGCGATAGCGTAACAATAGGTTAAGGTGTTTAAACCGTCGTGCTTGAAAGTTGAAGCCGTAGTTTGTGTTGTGTCAGCGAGTTCTGTTCCGGGTTTGCTAATGGATACCATATAGTAGACTACATCCTGGCTACACCCATCCGGGTTTGTCCACTGAATGATATTGAAATAGTCGCCTTCGTGGCAGTTGAAATCGGCGCAGTCGTTGTTTCCAATTGATACGATTGGCGTGCATGGCGGGCGATCGTCGAATGACTCCGACCTTGCAACTTGCGACAGGTTTTCCAACAGCGATTCAATCCTGGGGTTCCCATACGTTCCGCGCGTCATTACCTTATAATAGTAGTGTAAGTCGTCTTGAATTTTTTGATTCAGGTATCGGCCGGTGTCGATATAAGAGAAACCCAGTTCGTTAACATCAACACTGTCGATGAGCGTAAAGGGACCATCTACGCCGACCGTACTTCGGTAAATCCGGTGGTAAGGATATTGGTAGCTGTAATTGTACCACGGTGTTTCCGCCTCCCAGGTTAAGCCGATGCTGTGCGGCAGCGGTGTCGCTATTAAAAAAACTGACGATGCTGTCGAAGAACTGTCAACCGGTTGAGCAGTCAACCCCGGAACATAAAGTTCGATCCAATATTGAAAGGTATCGACCAGTGTATTGATGTTGGAGTCTACCCAGGACGTGTCGCGTGTCGGTGCATTGTTGATTGGAACAAAATTCCCCGCTTCCGAGTCATCTGACCGATACACCTTGTATTCGTAAGGTGGAGGATATTGATTCTGATCTATATCGAAAGGTGATGTCCATCGGATTTTGATTTCACCATGTACGGAAGAAGTTTTTTGCACAGAAACATTGGTGATGACGGGTGCCTCTGCAGGCTTGGGAATCAGGCATGTATCCAAAGAAATCCTGCTGGGAACAAGATTTGGTCCAACCAGCGCGACTATTCGGTAACAGTACTGCGCTCCAATCGAAAGATCGGTGTCGGTAAAGTTTGTTGCATTGCCTGGAAGAACCTGGATTAATCTGTAGCGCAAGAAGACCGGCATCCCGTTGTTACACTCCGGTTGTTCGTATGGAACTTCAGCAACTCGTCGCCACACCTGAATGTTCTGAATATTTTCACATGGATGCGGTTTCCATGTCAGCTTTACTTGTTTGCTGATGGGATTGACCACTACCGATTCCAATTTCGGTTCAGGGGCTATAACCTTAATTCTAACCGTCTTAAAGAAAACCAGTTTTGGCCCTACCGGCTGGTCAGTTACTTTGATCGTAACGATGTACACTTGATTTCTAGCATGGTCACACGTGGTGCGCCACGTAAAATCTGTATGGGCAGTATCGTAAGGAGGTTGCGTGGATTGAGGAGATGTACCAGCAGGTGATAGATGGGGTGGATTATTGAGATCAAAGATTTCAGAATAAAATTCAATGACCACAGGATCAAAGTCGGGATCGTAAGCCTTTACGTCGAATTTTACTGAATCTCCGGCGGTGACACAAAATTCATCCGGAGCGGTCAAGTATGGTCCTTTGTTGCTACAATCTTCGACAATGATCTGCATATCGCGCAAAACGTATCCGGCTGGGATCCAGGTACTGTCCCCTACTTCTAATTTCCATTCGATAATTTTAATCGCAATAACATATTCTCCAGGCGTGCCAGGCGCATCCCACGTGAGCACGCCGGTGATCGGATCAAGAACAAGCGTAGGCGGGCCGGTGCCGGCTTCATTTGATTGATTGTAGTTGCCGGAATAAAATTGCATGGCTGTGGGCGTTCTATAATTCATTACATAATTCGGAATGGCAAGTTCATAAGAGAGACTATCGCCGTCAACGTCGGAGGCAGCTACAGCGTGATAAAACGCCTTGCCAGAACAAGCCCGGTCAACGGGTGGTGTTAGTAGCACCGGAGTGGAATTGCATGCCAAGGTAGGGTCTATGGTATGTCGAGTCGCAACGAAAAAGGGAGTGTTTCCTGAGGCGTCGATGTTCAATATCCCGTCATTGCGATTTGATTCCACGTAGGAAACAGTGTATGAGCCGGGACCATCATAGGTGTGGATAGCAGAAATGACTGCCCGACCAATCTTTAAATGGCTGTCAATAATCTCCATTTCAGGACCGCTCCAACGTTCGACCGAGCCATCGCCAAAATCGAATTCTCCACCCGGAAAAACCGTTGACTCCAAATCGGTATACAGAATGACTGTTATACGGTATGTACGACGTGAACAATCTACCGGCTCGATTTTAATTTCTCCGGAGCGAAGGTGTGTTGCCCAGCAGAAGTCTGCAGGTAAAAAGGAACAGGCAATCAATATAGCAACGACAAGGCGCAACGGTTGAGGGGTGGTACTATGCTAACGGTTGAGCTGAACCCCTTCGTATGACGTGTTGAAAAAATTTATTGATCTGCGGCTTTTAATGCTTCGAGAATGTCTTCCTTAACCTCCTTCACTTTCTCCATTTCATCCTCGAGATATTCGCGCGCTTTCTCTTCACCCAGACTGTCGGGAAGCGGGTTGAATTCGCGCATCCAAACCATCATGCCTTCACTGGCTGAATCCAACTTGGCGATGGTCGCTTCGATTTTCTTTTTCTCTTCGTCAACCATGTTGGGCGTATCGGCAATTTTCTTTTTCAACTCTTCCTTCTTCTTGTACATGTCGTTCATCTTCGGCATGACCTCATCATGGATCTTCATGACTTCATCGTACAGCGCCTGGTTGGGTCCGGTCTCCGTGTCGTGGCCGTGATCGTGGTCGCCACGTTCGTCGTGAGATTTCTGTCCACAGCTGGCTAAGGTTATGGTGATGACTAAGAGAAGAAGATGTCGAATGGATTTCATGGGTAAGGGTTTTATAGGATATAAAGTTAATCGTTATCTGATTTCAAGACACAGCTACCTTCGCGAACGCCCCAATTTCATAGTAATAATTGCCCCCGTCCGGTGACATCCAATACAGAGAAAAACCGCTAACAAGCATTAGTTTCCAGGAAAAAGAGGAAAAAAGATGAAAGGCCTTCTTGCAACTCCGCAAAAAATGGCTTTATCTTTGGAGACACTGAAGAGAAATGAAAGTTAACAACACCTTCTTTTGGTTTTATTACTACTTTTTTGGAACCCAGACGGGACTCTAAGAGTGGTGTGTTGTTAATCAAGAAATAACAAATAACTCAAGAAAAGTCCCGGTAAAACCCGGGACTTTTTTTTTGACTTAGGATTTTGGCGAAATGGCAAAGAAGAAAAAATTACGGATTGCAATTCAGGGCATCGCGACCAGCTTTCACGAGGTCGCGGCGCTGTCATATTTTAATGAGCCGATTGATACGGTGGAGTGCTTGTCGTTTCATCAACTCTGCGAGAGCCTAAAGAATGGCAAGAGCGACTACGCGGTCATGGCGATCGAGAACTCGATCGCAGGCAGCATTCTTCCGAATTACTTCCTGCTGCAGGATTACCATTTCAATATCATTGGAGAATTGTACCTGCCCATTCACATGCACTTGTTGGCTTTGCCGGGCACCAAAGTAATGGACATCAAGACCATCGAGTCGCATCCGATGGCGATTCGTCAGTGTTCGGAATACTTGCATGCGTTGAATGGTGTCGAGATCCGCGAAAGCGATGACACCGCGCTGTCTGCAAAACGCGTGAAGGAATTGAAGCTGAAGAACACCGCCGCCATCGCGAATGAATTTGCCGCGAAGAAATACGGACTTGAGATTTTAGAGAAGCGGATCGAAACCCATAAAAAGAACTTCACGCGATTCCTCGTACTGGCCAAGCGAAGCAATGGAAAGGTGGAATGCAATAAGGCATCCATCAGCTTTGAAGTGGCCAACGAGGTCGGGAGTCTCGCGGAGGCGTTGATGACGTTTAAGAACAACAGTATCAACCTTTCCAAGATTCAATCCATTCCGATCATCGGACGACCAAGCGAGTACTCTATCCACGTCGATATCGAATGGAAAAAGAAAAAGAATTATGACAACGCCATGCAGGAAGTGTTGAGACAAGTGAAGAATTTGAACGTGTTGGGAGAGTATAAGAAGGCGAAAATTGAATATAAATAAGGTCCGAAAGTCCGGAAGACCGAAAGTCCGGAAGCAAAAGGTGCTTCGACTTTCAGACTTCCGGTCCCGATAGCTATCGGGATCCCGACTTTCGGACTTCCGGACTTCCCGACTTTCGGACTAAAGCATTATGATACAAACCGCGAAAAGAATTGCAAACGTAGAGGAGTACTACTTCAGCCGTAAACTGGCAGAGGTAAGGAGTCTTGACACGCCCGAATTGAGAGTGATTAATCTGGGGATCGGCAGTCCTGACCAGGCGCCGTCGTCCAATAGTATTGATGCGCTGATTGCGTCGGCAAAGAATCCTGCAAACCACGGCTATCAGAACTACAAGGGCATTCCTCAGTTCAGAAAAGCAATTGCTGATTTTTATAAAAACACTTACGCAACCACGCTGGATCCGGAGACGATGATCCTCCCGTTGATGGGATCAAAAGAAGGGATCATGCACATCGCGATGGCGTTTGTAAATGAAGGTGATGAAGTGTTGATTCCGAACCCTGGCTACCCTACTTACTCTTCGGTGGCGAACCTCGTGGGCGCCAAGCTGAGACCTTACGACTTGAGGGAAGAGCTGGACTGGGGGATTGACGTGGAAGCTTTGAAAAAGAGCGACCTCTCGAAAGTAAAGATCATGTGGGTGAATTTCCCGCACATGCCGACAGGTCGTGTTGCATCCAAAAATGAATTGAAAGAGTTGGTTGACTTGGCGCGGAAGAATCAGTTTCTGATCGTCAACGATAATCCATACAGTTTGATCCTGAATGATCAACCCATGAGTATACTTTCCATCGAAGGCGCTGATGAAGTGGCGTTGGAACTAAATTCTTTGAGCAAATCGCATAACATGGCGGGCTGGCGTCTCGGGTGGGTTGCTGGGAAAAAGGACTTTATCGAAGCGGTGTTGAAGGTGAAAAGTAACATGGACTCCGGAATGTTCCTGGGTTTGCAACATGCCGCAACGGAAGCCTTGAAGAATGGCAAGGAGTGGTTCACGGAGTTGAATAAAGTATACGCCGACCGGAAGCGTGTCGCGCAACAAATCCTGGATGTGCTGGGTTGTACCTATAGCAATCGCCAGTCAGGTTTGTTTGTTTGGGCCAAGGCCCCGGATCACGTCAGTGATGTTGAAAAATGGATTGACGAAGTTTTATACGGAACGAAAGTATTCATAACACCGGGATTCATTTTTGGTGAAGCGGGAAGACGATACATTCGGATTTCGCTATGTTGTACTGAGCCTGTATTGAAGGAAGCACTTGGGAGATTAGAAAAATTCCAGGCATCAAACCCGATAGCTATCGGGACCAAATCTCAAATTGCGAACCTAAAGGAGGTTTAGAGTTTGGATTTGTTTGGAATTTTCAATTTTGAATTTGTTTGAAATTTGGAGCTTGTGATTTGAGATTTTTATGAAGGTAACAGTAATCGGTTTGGGATTGATCGGCGGTTCGATGGCCATCGACTTGCGAAAGGCTGGCGTGGCGACCGAGTTGATCGGTATTGACCGAAACGCTGCAAATGCTGCAAGAGCCGTGGAGTTGGGAATCGTCGACAAGATCGAGTCGGAGGATAAGGCGCTGCGCGAAGCTGATCTGGTGATCGTTGCAATTCCTGTGAATGCCATGGCGCAGTTGCTGCCTGGTGTACTTGACGCCGTTAGACCTTCTGCCGTGGTAGTGGATGCAGGATCAACGAAAAGATTGATCTCTCGTTCCGTAGCCAGCCATCCAAAGCGCGAACAATTTGTGGCGGCTCACCCGTTGGCAGGTACAGAAAACTCGGGACCTGACGCGGCCTTCGCCGGGTTGTTCCTGAACAAAACGAACATCGTGTGTGAACGCGATCGTTCTTCAGACCACGCGTTGTCCGTTGCTACCAACGTGTTCGATACGCTGGGAATGAAAACCATCTTCATGGAGCCGGAAGAACACGACAAGCACGTAGCTTATGTTTCGCATCTGTCTCACGTGAGCTCTTTTCTCCTCGGCCAAACCGTGTTGGATATAGAGAAAGACGAAAAAAATATTTTCGAATTGGCGGGAAGCGGTTTGGCTTCCACCGTTCGTTTGGCGAAGAGTTCCCCTGAAATGTGGGCGCCAATCTTCGAGCAAAATCAGGAGTACTTAAGCCAGGCGTTGCAGGAATACATCATGCACTTGCAGCGTTTCCACTACTACCTGCTGAAACGCGATACGAAGGAACTCCATCGCATCATGTCCAGCGCCAACGACATCCGAAGGGTATTGGATGGTATTGAACTAAAGACAAAAAGTCAAAGTCAAAAAGAAACTGTTCAGAAAGCATCATAAACTAAAGACAAAAACGAACATCCATATGAAACATTCTTTGCAATTGCAATCGATCTCCACCTGGTTGCCGACGGCCAGCAAACCAGTGATCATCAGCGGACCGTGCAGCGCTGAGACGGAGGAACAAACGGTAACTACCGCGAAACAACTTGCCGCGACGGGTAAGATTCATGCGCTGCGCGCAGGTATCTGGAAACCCCGCACGAGGCCCGGACAATATGAAGGCTCTGGCGAAGAAGGACTGAAGTGGCTTGCCGCCGCCAAGAAGGAAACAGGCCTTCCCATTACAACCGAAGTGGCGAACGCCGCACACGTCGAAGCAGCCCTCAAGGCTGGTGTCGACATCCTGTGGATCGGCGCACGCACAACCGTGAACCCATTCTCTGTTCAGGAAGTGGCTGACTCATTGAAAGGTGTTGACATCCCGGTGATGGTGAAGAACCCCATCAACCCTGATCTTGAATTATGGATCGGTGCGTTGGAGCGATTGAACAAAGCTGGTATTACCAAGATGGCGGCCATTCATCGCGGATTTTCTTCTTTTGAAAAAGGACCATTCCGCAACGCGCCGATGTGGGACATGGGCATTGAATTGAAAACCAGAATTCCTGAGTTGGATATCCTCTGCGATCCAAGTCACATCGCCGGTAACCGCGACTTGATTGCCATGATTTCACAAAAAGCGCTTGACCTCGACATGGCTGGGTTGATGATTGAAAGTCATATCAACCCTGACGCCGCGTGGAGCGATGCCAAGCAACAAGTAACGCCAGCCGTCCTTTCAAAAATTATCGATGGCCTGGTGGTTCGTACGGTTTCTTCCGACAACAAAACGTTTAAGGATACCCTTAGCATTCTGCGCGATCAGATCGACCAGCTTGATGATGAGATCATGTCGAAGCTTGCTCAGCGGATGAAGATCTCTGAAAAGATCGGACAGTATAAGAAAGAGAATAACGTAACGATTTTGCAGGTGAATCGATGGGAAGAGATCATCCAAACCCGACTGACGCTCGGCAAGGCCATGGGTCTCAGCGAAGAATTCTCCCGCGAGTTGTTAAAACTTATCCACGAAGAATCAATCCAGATTCAAACCAAGGTGATGAACCGCGTGGTGGAAAGAGTTTAAATATTTTTCTCACAGAAGGCACGGAATACACGGAATTGAATTTCCCTTTTCCGTGAGTTCCGTGTTTTCCGTGAGCAATAATTCAAAAGAAATATTCCCCATTATTTTTCACACGCACCGCCTTCAATTTTTTAGTCTGCTCAAAGTCTGTATAGACTAATTTCAAGTTCCTCCAAAACGAAATCAAGTTCGGTTGTGTAGCATATTCCATGGAAAGATTATCCATTCCCTGGTCAGACAGTCGTGCGGGAAAAATGTGAACACTGATTTTTGTTTGGCCGCCGCTTTTGGCATTCACGGCCATAACGTACAACTCTTTAATCTTGTCGTCGGTGATGGGAATACATCCGATGGTCACGCAATTTCCGTGAATATAAATTGATCCTCCGGGATGACGCTTGTCACTCAAGATAGCATCGGAGGCGTTTGGGTAATTTAATCCCAGCGACAAATGGAAATTACTCACAGGATTGAAATGGTTGATGGTGTAAACACCTTCGGGAATTTGCAGGTCACCCTCTTTTCTCTTGGGGCCCAGGTGTCCGGATGTTGAACAGAAGTCGTATGTTGTTAACAACGTGTAGGTATCCTTTCCTTTTTCTTTTACCCACACTTCCAACTTCATTTCTTTTTTGAAGCCACGAAGAAACAAATGGTACCCCTGAAAATTCAGGTTCTTCTGTTGAAAGTAACCACTGATCGTCGATTCTTTTTCGGTATAAGCTTCTTTGACCCGCTGAAATTTTTGTTGATCGGTTTTAAATGTTGGTTGTTGTACCATCGAAAAAATCATGAACCAAAGAACTGGCATATTTTATGAATGTGAAGGATAAAGGCTAAATTACGAATCCTTCAGCATTCGTTGAACGGCCCAGAGTTTTAAGTTGTTAGCACTATGATGGAATACAGCTATATCGTACTCCTGCTCCTAACGGTGGCTGCGGTTGCCGCCGTGTTTTATTCATTAGGAAGAAGAAAGGCAGCGCACGACGCCAAAGCCAAGCCGCCTGAAATTCCTATTGATCTTGTTCCCTGGTCAAAAGTAAATGAGTTAATCGAACATGATCGTCAACGAATTTCCAGTGACCTTCACGATGAATTGGGAACGATCCTGCACTTGATTCACTTCGACCTGGAACTGGTCATGCGCGAAGCTGATGTTATTCCGCCGCACATTGAAGCGAAACTGCTTTCAGTAAAAAAGAATCTTACCCTCACCATCGAAACAATCCGGAGTATCATCTGGAATTTGTCGCCCGACTTTATTGAAGGGATGACCTTGACGTTTGCCATTCGCGAGCTTTGCCACAAACTGGATGGCCTTAAAGGTACACACGTTCATTTCGTGCAAAGTGGTTCGCCGATACCGTTGAGCCAACGACAAAAATTAAACTTGTTCCGGATGGTGCAGGAATTGTTCACGAACGCTATTAAGCACTCGATCGCCTGGAATATTTCTGTGCACTTGCATTGGGATGCCGACAGCGTGATGATTACCGTGTCAGACGATGGATCAGTTTATCGCCGCAAAGAATTCGAGCAAAAATCATCGGGGATGGGATCGATCAACCTGGTGAAGCGAGCGAAGAGCATTGGCGCCACCATTAGCTATAAAGAGGATCAGGCGCGTGGCATGCACTCGATCATCGAAATGAAATTCGCCCAGAGTCAACGTCTGGAAAAAGTAGAAGTGGTCAATTAACTCAGTACACCGTTTTCATAAGCGTACGATATGAGCTCCGCGACATTGTGAGTCTTCGTTTTCTGGAGCATGTCTTCACGATAACTGTTGATTGTATTTTCTTTCAGGTTCAACAGTTGCGCGATTTCCTTGCTGGATTTTCCCATTTTCAAATGAAGCAGAATGGCAGCCTCACGCTGATTGAAAACAACAGCCGGTGCTTTCTTGGTAGAAACCTTCTTCACCGATTTATTGATCCGTGAATCAAGATACGACTCGCCATTCAGGATCGTTTCGATCGCTTCCTTGATCTCATCGGCTTTGCTGTCTTTCAATAAGAAGCCATGCACACCCAGCTGCACCAGGTGATGGACCAACGCTTCGCCGCTGTATTGCGTGAGCACCAGAATTTTTACTTGTGGGTGTTGGGTAAGAATTCGCTGCGCCACCTCGATACCATTCATACCAGGCATGGCGATGTCCAGGAAGACAAGATTAAACGATTCGCCTGCGATCATTTCCAACGCGTCGGGTCCACTTCCCGCTTGCTTACACTGCGCATCGGGATAAACCTTCTTGAGCACTAAATCAAGCCCCTCGCGGAACAGAGATTGATCATCAACGATTAGAATATTTAAAGTCATACCCACTTTAATATGAATGGAAAAGGTAAAGTTACCTCAAATTTAAGGAAATCAGCAGACCGGATTTTTAAGGTTTTAGATGTCGTGCAACTTATGCAATTGCGCAAAAGTAGTTGCCTCCCTGATTACTTGCCTTCTCACACATGATCCTTCTACATTAATTGCTTAACTTGAATGGGTTAATTCATTCTGGTCGGTGGTTCTCATGGAAAACAATCCGACAAAAGTATCTGCAATAAGTTTCGGTTTGACTATTCTTCAAAAAAATCGATGGCTTTAATTCCCGGTTTCGAATACGATATTTTTATCAGCTATGCTCACGTTGATAATTTTGCATTGCCCGGCCAGGCAGAAGGCTGGGTTGAACAGTTCCATAAAAATCTCAACTTACTACTGGCCAAGCGTGTTGGCCGGATGGACCGCATTAAACTTTGGTGGGACAATCGGAAGCTTGACGGGAACACAGCCTTTGATCTCGCCATCGAAGAAGGCATAAAGAAGTCGGCTATCTTCATTTGTCTCAATTCGCCAGGTTATGCTGAATCAGCTTATTGCAAAAAGGAATTGCAATGCTTCCACCAAAAGGCGCAGGGAGAAAAGCATGGATTGATCATTGGAAACCGGTCGCGCATTGTCCACGTGCTGCTCAATAATATCCACTTCAAAAAGTGGCCTGCTGAACTTGGTGGCACCAGCGGCTTTCCATTTCACGATGCCAGGGAAGCGGACGATTTCGGTGATCCGCTCGATGCGTTTTCGGTAGAGTATCGGACCCAGATGCAGGATTTGCGCGATGCTATTTGGAATCTGTTGGAAGATTTTCCCCGCGAGAAGCCAGAAGCTCCCCCAACCGATTTGAGAACTTCGAAGGACGCCTTCACGATCTATGTGGGAGAAGTGGCAGATACCTTACGTACTGCGCGGAAAAGAATTATCGCAGAACTCGATAAGAAAGGATTCAATGTAGTGACAGGCATTCCCCCTCCTGACGAGGCGAAAGCACACGAACAAAAAACACTGGATGCCCTGCAACGGGCCGACCTGGCGATCCATTTGTTGGATGAATATCCAGGTCGCGAAATCGTGGGCGCGCCGGAGAGTACTTACCCGCAGCGACAAACCGAGCTTTCCTTGCAGCAGGGAAAGGCCCAACTGATCTGGGTGCCCACCGAATCGAAATTCGATTCGATTGAAGATGAAAAGTACAGAGACTTTTTACACCGTGTTGAAGCCGGCAACGCGTCCTCAACAGGTTATGAATTCATCCGGGGCTCGAAGTGCACGGTAGCGCAGGAGATTATTGATTTTGCCGAGCAGCTTAAAATTCAGGGAACCAAAGCAAAGGGCGGAACCGAAAAGCTGTCCGTGCTACTCGATGCGCACTTCAATGACCAGTTGTATGCATTGGATCTTAGCAAGGCTTTGTTGGAAAACAAGATCCAGCCTTTTATCAATCCACAGGAAGATGATCCGAGGAAGAATATCAACCTCCTGGGTGATCGGATCGCCCAGGTCAGAAAATTAATTTTTCTCTACGGCAATGTATCACGCGAGTGGGTACTCGAACGCATGAGCGCAGCTTTGCAGCTGATCATTACAAACAACTATCCGATAGAAGATTTTTATGTCTACATGGCGCCCCCCCACAAGGGACCAAACGAGATCACCATCCGACAGAAATTTCTGAAAGTAAATATCATCGATGGCAGCAACTATGCCGGTGTTGACCAACAGGTGTTTCAGCCATTTTTGATGAACCTAAGAGCTGGTACTTCATGAGAACGGACATCACGAATCCCTACGTTGGGCTGCGACCGTTCGATGTAGATGAGAGCCTTTTGTTTTTCGGGCGAAGCGACCAGACGATGGAGTTGTTGCAGCGACTTCACCAGCATCACTTTGTGGCCGTCGTCGGTAGTTCGGGTTGCGGCAAATCTTCTTTGTTGCGCGCCGGCCTTATTCCCTCTTTGAAGGCCGGGTACCTGGTTCAAGACAGCGATCATTGGACGATCGCGATCATGAAACCCGGTCAAAGTCCGATTGCTAACCTTGCTGAATCCATACTGATGCAAGTCAGTCCATATTATAGTGGGGACGCACTGCTGACATTAATACAAAAGATAGAAGAGGAAGGCGCTGGTGCCATTCTGGATTTGATCTCAGCGCAGCCGAAGGAACAAAGTCCAAACCATTTCTTATTGGTTGATCAGTTTGAAGAACTCTTCCGCTTTGCTATGGAAGAGAACGATGCCGCCAAACGCGATGAGGCTATCGACTTTGTAAACATCATCCTGGAACTCGCCGATCAAAAACGAATACCGTTTTATGTCGTGATCACCATGCGCTCAGATTTCATTGGCGACTGCGTGCAATTTTTTGGTTTGCCGGAAGCGATGAACCAGAGCCAATACCTCGTGCCGCGGATCAACCGCGTACAACTCCGCACGGTGATTGAAGGTCCGGCGAAATTGTTCGGTAAGAATGCCAACCCCGCACTCATCGCCCGGTTGTTGAACGAGTTGGGAAAAGTAAAAGACGAACTCCCCTTACTTCAGCACGCCCTGATGCGTATGTGGGATTTCGAAATCGGCCACGGCAAGGACGGCGAACTTGATCTGAACGACTATGAAAGTATCGGAGGTTTTGACAAGGCATTGTCCAATCACGCTGAAGAAGCGCTGATTGGAATGACCAGTGACGAATTACTGTGGACAAAAAAGATTTTTCAAGCGCTAACCGCCGTTGATGAAAACGGCCGGAAAATAAGACGCGCGGTGTTGCTGAGTCAGCTCAAAGAATTAACCGGCACCTCGGAAGCAAAGTTGATGGCGATTATCAACAGGCTGAACGAGGATAAGCGATGTTTTCTGGTGATCAATAAATCAGGCGATGATCACGACAAAGTAATTGATATCTCGCACGAGAGTCTGATCCGTCAATGGCACACGTTGGGAAAATGGGTTGAGGAGGAAGCGGAGTCTGCATCACATTACATACAACTCGCTGAAGCGGCGCGACTGCACAAACAAAAAAAGAAGGACTACCTCAGTGGAATCGAACTGCAGGTGGCGATCGACTTGCGCGACAAGTTCAAACCCGTGGCGGCCTGGGCGAACCGGTATCGATCCGGATTCAAGGACAGCATGCTGTACCTGAACGAAAGCGAGAAAGACTGGAATTCAAAGCAGCGTCAAGCGCAGACCACGCGACAGAAAATGCGCTACCTGATTTTTGGTGTTGTCATCCTGTTGCTGGTTACGTTGGGTGCTGGCATCTCTACGATCATATTTAAATCCCTGAAGGAGGAAGCCGAATGTTTAAAAGCCGAAGCGGAAACACAAAAAAAAGCCGCTGATAATCGTCTCGGACTGATGAAGGCCACCTACGAATCGCTGACGGGATTCATCGACTCGATTAAGGATGCAAAAACACGCGAGCGCCTGCATGCGATTCAGTGGTCAATATTCACCCTGAAGAAATTTGTGGGCCATGAAGACTTTATCACTTCCGTGGCATTTTCGAAAGACGGCAAAACGATTATCACCGGCTCGCTCGATAAAACAGCCCGGCTTTGGGATTTGGAGGAGGGAACCATCATCCATGAATTCAAACATCCCGAGTCCGTGTTGGCGGTTGCGTTTTCTCCCGATAACGCGAAGGTCCTCACCGGGTCATCGAATGGTAAGGCCTACTTTTGGGATATCAATGGAAATATCATCCGCGTGTTGGATCAACACACCGACGCTGTTCATTCAGTCGCATTTTCACCGGATGGATCCAAGATCGTTACAGGCAGTGGCGACCTGTCAGCCATCTTGTGGGACATCGACGGAAATGTGCTAAAAGAAATTTATGGACATGTCGGCTCCGTGCGCGCTGTCACTTTCTCTCCCGACGGACGATCCATACTTACAGGCAGCGAGGATGGAACCGTGCGCCTTTGGGATTTGACCGGGGAGCAACAAGGTAAGTTCGACAACCCAAGCCGGAGTGCCGTGACCTCCATTGCATACTCACCCGATGGCGAGACTTTTCTGATGGGCTCGAAAGAAGGAATCGCCCGACGCTGGGATCTCGAAGGAAATGTGCTTATGGAGTTCAAAGGTCATAAGCTGGAAATTTCTTCCGTAGCATTTTCACCGAATGGAAAAGCCATCATAACCGGAAGTGGAGATGATCGCGCCCGCGTATGGGACCTGGATGGAAACATGATTCAGGAAATCAGAGGTCACAACGGATATGTATCATGTGTTGTGTTTTCTCCGGATGGCACAACACTTCTCACAGGATCGTATGATATGACGGCGAGGCTTTGGGATTTCTTCTGAACGACACCAGACTCAAAATTGATTAGCGATTGGTGATGATTGATTGGTGAAGATGATTTGAATATCCGATTCAAGAGGTTTAAGATTCAAAAACCATTCTTTTCGATTCAAGCCTTGCATTTCGAGCCATGAAGGACCGTGCCCCTCAATTTTATTTTGGTTGGCCCGAGCGTGAACTTGATACGCAATTCTACGAATGTTCCGCTCCTAC
>Ga0315912_10000815_pt1 | contig 46096 bp, 41 predicted proteins | sample VfabasoilMG_FD_204469 | JGI IMG/M metagenome (GOLD analysis project Ga0315912, IMG submission 204469) | Garden soil microbial communities collected in Santa Monica, California, United States - V. faba soil | ecosystem: Environmental > Terrestrial > Soil > Garden | place: USA: California... | reverse complement strand
CGGATGACCGGGCTGGCAAACGAGGAGATTCTCGACGCCCCGGGCCGCGAGGCTCGAGACGAGATACGCCACCTGCCGCGCGCCGCCGTAGAGGTGCCGTCCGGCCTCGATGTGGAGCACCTTCATCACGCAAACACCGCAACACTGCGCGCCGTTGCGGGACGCGCGAATCTAGTACTTGCCGGGAAACTCGCTGCAGCGATCCTGGACGAGCTCGACGTCGGGCGTCGCGAACCAGATCTTGGTAATGACATAGGGCGCGGTCAGCGTGACCGGATCGGTAATCGTGAGCTCGAGCTCGAGGCGGCGCGGATCGTCCTTGACGGTGTAACGCTCGACGGCCGTCAGCTCGTCACTGTAGCCACCCTGCGTGAAATCCGAGATGCGATCGGGCAGGACGCGAGCCGTCTCGACGACCAGCACGCCGTTCTCGACGCGCCCGACCGAATGGCCGAGCAATGACGGCGTGCGGTATTGCGGATGCGCGCGCCCGTCCAGGAAGATCGGGCGCAGCAAGGACCATTCCTCATACTCGACCCAGAGATGCTCGCCATTGCGGCTGATCGCAATCGGCAAGGGATTCGTCACCTGCCGCACGAAACCATAAGGCTGGCAGAGCAGCTTCGGATCGTTCTCGCCCGTGTTCTCGGACTGGATCTGGCGCCCGAGCGGCGTCAAGAGCTGCGCGAACTCGGCGTTCTGCGCGCCGATCGCCTGTCCCATGAGATCGCCGAAGGGCCGCTCGTCGTTCGCGGGATCGGCGAGCAGACCCTTGAGCGTGTCCCGCGCCACCGCGGGGCAGCCGACGAAGCAGACGAATTCCTCGAGTCCCCACCGGGGATCGTCCTGCATCGTGAAGACGCCGCTCCAGGTGCCGAGGAAGGGCGCGAGCGGATCGTCGTCCTGGGCCGAAGCCGTCGTCGCGTTCAGTGCAAAGGCAGCGAGGGCGACTCCGCGCAACCACGACGCGATTCTCATCGAAGGCATTTCCCGGTGCATGCGCCTAGTTCCGTCGCCGCCGCGCATCGAGTGCCGCCTCGTCCAGATCCTCGGCAAAGCGCTCGGTGCCGTCGGGCAAGGTCAGGTACTGCAGGTGCACGAGATGCGATCCGTCGCGTGACGGGTGTCCGCGCATCGAGATGCGATCGCCCGGCTCGAATTCCAAGCCATCCCAGCCCTTGCGCAGCAGCACGGTCCTCGACCCGCCTTCCGCCATCCACTTCTCGATCGTGCCCGCATTGTCCACGTCGAAGTAGATTCGCAGATGCGGGTTGCCGAGCTCGTATTCGGTGACGACACCGGTGACTTCAATTTCCTTCGACAGGTCGTAGACCATCGCGGCCGAATGGTGCGCAGCGACTCCGCCGGCGACGAGCAGGCCAGGCACGGTCAGCCACGCGTGAATCGTTCGGCTCATGGTTCCCCTCAAGTTCCTGATTTTCCGCGAGTGTAGTATGGGGCCAATCGCCCGGTCCAACGTTCGCGCGAGGAGAAGAGCGCGTTCCGCATGACCCGCTTCGCCGAATGGCCCCGCATCGTCGTCCATGCCGACATGGACGCGTTCTACGCAGCCGTCGAACAACTCGATGATCCGGACTTGAGAGGCAAACCCATCCTCGTCGGGCCACCGTCCGCGCGCGGCGTGGTGCTGACGGCGAGCTACGAAGCGCGCCCGTTCCGGGTCGGCAGTGCCATGCCGATGGCGCTCGCGCGGCGGCGCTGCCCCCAGGCGATCGTCGTGCCGCCGCGTTTCGACCGTTACCGCGAAGTCTCGCGCATCGTCATGCGCACCTTTGCCGATTTTTCTCCGGCTGTGGAGCCTTTGAGCCTCGACGAAGCCTTCCTCGACATGACGGGCGCCGAGGGCATTTTCGGCGCGCCCGAGTCGATCGGGCGCAAGCTCAAGGCTGCGGTCCGCGAGGCAACGCGCGGACTCACCGTCTCGGTCGGCATCTCCGGGACCAAGTATGTGGCCAAAGTGGCGAGCGGCCATGCCAAACCCGATGGGCTGACGATCGTCCCGCCGGCAGAGGCACGTGACTGGCTCGCGCCGCAATCCGTCGCAGTGCTTTGGGGCGCCGGCCCAAAGATGCAGGCGCGCCTCGCCGGCATGGGGCTCCATACCGTCGGCGAAGTCGCCGCCTTTGGCGAGGCGCGACTCGAAGCCGCGCTCGGCAGGACCGGAAAACACTTCTTCGAGCTCTCGCGGGGATGCGACCCGCGGAGCGTCGAACCGTCGCGTCGGGCGAGAAGCTTGAGCTCCGAACGCACGTTGACGGCTGATGTGCGCGGAGTATCAGAGATGCAGCGGTACGTGCGTCAGGCAGCCGCAGTTGTTGCGCGACGCCTGCGCCAGACAGCGCAAACCGCACGCGGCGTGCGCATCAAACTCAAGACGCGCGATTTTCGCGTGCTGACGCGTCAGCGGCGCCTGCGCGAAGCCTCGAGCGCCTCCGACGCCATCGATGCGGCGGCGCAATCCCTGCTTCGCGAGATCGACGATCCCGGACCGTGCCGGCTCATCGGCGTCGCGGTCTTCGAGATCGAGGCCGGAGTCGCAGGCGGGCAGCTCGAAATGCTCGGTAACGGCGGGACGGGCGACCGGCTCGATGCGGCGCTCGACGCGCTGCAGAGGAAATTCGGACCGGGCACTGTGAAACGCGCCTCGGACCTCGTCGGCCGCACCGTGTTTGCGGACGATGTGAACCTCGACTATCTGCTCGAGGACCGCGCCGACTCGGCGGAATGAAGATGCAGATCACGACGCTGACCGCCACACCGACGCTCGCCGCCATCGACTATCGATGCACGGCGAGGCCGCACGAGCGGCCGTTCACGGAGATGCACGGCGCCTTCTCGCTCTCCTACGTCCGGCGCGGCAGCTTCGGCTATCGGTACGGCGGTCGCGCCTTCGAGCTCGTTTCGGGATCTCTGCTGGTCGGCTGTCGCGGCGACGAGTTCGTGTGCACGCACGAGCATTACGATGGCGGCGACGAGTGCCTGTCGTTTCACCTGAGCCCCGCACTCGTCGACGAGCTCCGTGCCGGCAAGAATGTCTGGCGCGTAGGGTGCGTTCCGCCGTTGCCCGGGTTGATGGTGCTCGGCGAGCTCGCGCAGGCCGCCGCGGAGGGCGACTGCGAGCTCGGCGTCGATGAAATCGGAATCCTGCTCGCGGCGCGGTTCGCGACCCTGGCCTCGAGCCGTCGGCCGGGGCGCTTCGCCGTCCCGGCGCGCGCTCGCCGGCGCGCCGTGGAGGCGGCCCTGCGGATCGACGAGCAGTGCCACGAGCCTTTGCATCTGGACGACATCGCGGCGAAGGCGGGTCTCAGCGCCTACCATTTCCTGCGTCTGTTCTCGGCAGCGATCGGCGCGACTCCGCATCAATATCTGATCCGCGCGCGTCTGCGCCGGGCCGCGCGCCTGCTCGCAGCGGAGGATCTGCCAGTTACGGAAATCGCGGCGGAGGTGGGCTTCGGCGACCTTTCGAACTTCGTGCGCACCTTCCACCGTGCCGCCGGTGCCTCGCCGCTCGCCTTCCGCAGGCTGGCCAGCGGGGATCGAGAGGTTCTCGAGGAACGCCTCCGCTCAAATTAGCCGCCGACTCCCGAACGCCGCCTTCATCGCCGCGAGCCCCTGCTCCATCATGGCCGCAACGACCGGCGCCATCTCGTCAGGTAGCAGATCCGCAATCCACACGCCGCGTGTGGCGCCGCGCCCGTCATCGAAAACCTGGAATGAGCCGTTGTGGTGTGTCATTTCGGTACCGACAGCGGACCACGCGACGCGCTTCCGCTCTTCATCGATGCCCAGGATCAGCTCGCGCACCGCTGTGCCGTCTGCGAAGGTGACAACGCGTGCGCCCTGCTCGAGACGCGTGTCCACCACGAATCCCGGCACGAGCCGCGTATGCAGCGCGCCGACGTCGCGAACGGCATCCCACACGGCATCACTCGGCGCGCCGATCCAAACTTCCCGCCAGATCGAAGCCATCACGCGTCCTCCGCTTGCAGGCAGACGGCCTCGACATTGTTGCCGTCCGGGTCGAGCAGGAATGCCGCGTAGTAGTTTGCGCCATAGTCGCGGCGCAGACCCGGCTTACCGTGGTCGCGACCGCCGGCCTTGAGCCCTGCACGGTGGAAACGCTCGACCGCCGCACGGCTCGCGGCTGCGAACGCCACGTGCGTGCCCGCCGGACCGGAACCGCTCGCCTCGTAAAGCCACAGCGCCGGTGCACCGGGCGGGCCGAAGCCGGCACCGGAGTCGTCCGGTACATGACCGAGCGGACCGAGCGTCGCCGTGTAGAAGCGGGTGCTTGCGCTCAAGCTCCTCACTTTCAAGCCGATGTGGTTGTACATCTGAAGCACCTCCCATCAGTATCGGTGGGAGATTGATGCTAGCGGCGCGAGTCATCCCGATCTTGGAAAATCTTGCGGTCATGCTCGAACACTAGCGGCGTCGACCAGTCTTCCGCCTGGGCACACTGGCACCAGAGATCCTCGTCGTCGCCTTCTTCTTCGCACTCTTCCCGGACCTGCCGAGCAGTGCCTGACTTCCCGATACGAAGTAAGCCCGCGCTTCCTCGAGCCAGCTGAGCTGCGCCTCGACGAGCAGCAAGCCGCGACGCAATGCCAGAAAGAGGATGCGATCATGTTCGCTCAGGCTCTCGGCGGGCATCTGGACGCAGGCTTCGTGCTTCGCCCGTAGCAGCGCCAGAAACGCCGTCGTCCCCGTTTGCTGCCGCTCGATTTCCTTGAGCAATACGTCGCCGCCGACGGCCGGCGCAGCCAGCAACTTGATCAGCAGGTCGTACTGGGGGCGCGGGAGGTCCGTTTCCGCGGCAACCCAGCGCGCCAGCTCCTCGCGCCCGCGGTCGGTCAATTGGTAGATCTTCTTGTTCGGCTTCCCGGCCTGCTCGACGAGCTCGTGGGCAACGCAGCCATCGTCGGAGAGCCGCCCGAGCTCGCGATACACCTGCTGGTGCGACGCGCGCCAGAAGTACGACAGCACGTCGTCGAAGTTTTTCGTGATCTAGTAACCCGATAGCCGGCCCTGGGTCAGCACCGTCAGGATAACTTCGCGCAGTGCCATGCAGCCTCGTCTGTCTCCTGGATATGCATATAGTTGCATAATGCCAGGTGCCAGGGCTAATATGCGCCCGGTTGCATATGGGAGGTCGTCATGCGCACCGCTTTCGGAATCGTCGCCGGGCTCGTCATCTGGATCGTCGGGTTCTATGCCACCGGAATTGTCTTCGGGCTCTTGTGGCCGGCTTACGCGGAAGCCGCCCGCTTCATGTTCGATGCAGACGACCTGAGCCATTTCACGACGCCCATGCTGTTTCTCAACTGGGCGGTGTTCATCGGCGCGGGGACGCTCGCCGGCTGGTTGTCGTTATGGATCGCGAGGAACGGGATCGCGCCGCTGGTCGTTGCCCTGGTGTGGTTTGGCTACGGCGTCGTCAACCATTACTGGCTCGTCTGGAACGAGCTGCCCGACTGGTACAACATCATCGTGCCGTTCGTGATCGGGCTGCCGATCTTCGTCTGGGGCCGAATCGGGAAAACGCGGTCATTAGCTCCGGCGCATTGAGCGCCGGGCAAACCGGCTATGCGCCGACGACGGCGGGCCGCTTACGCGGCCCTTGCCTTGGTTGAGCGCCTCGTAACGCTCAGCGGTACAGCCGTCGGAACCGGCCCGTGCGGTTGTACGGGTCGCTGCCGGGCTCGTCGGTCATGTTGACCTCGAGCGGCAGGCCGGTCTGGATACAGATCTCCTCCATATCGCGACCAGAGGCCTCCGCAGTCTCGCCATCGTCCTCCCGGAAGTGGCGTGCTGCGGGCGCGCTGCGTGCGACTACTCTGCTCCCTTCCATCGACTTGCTCCCTGCATTCGATGACTACGAGTCTGCGGCGGCGCCCCGGGCATGCCAACGGTCCCGGTCGGCAGCTCGTGACCGCTCGTCGGCTGCCCTGCCGCTCGTCGGAGCCGGGCGACCGTTCGTCCCCTGCGCGCTATCATCGCCACGAGCGAGCGCCTCCGCGCTTTCTCGCCACCAGCGTCCAGAAGAACAAGCGCCGTGACCGAATCCCATACCCCGATGATGCAGCAGTACCTGCGCATCAAGGCCGAGCATCCCGAAGCCCTGCTCTTCTATCGCATGGGCGACTTCTACGAGCTCTTCTATGACGACGCGCGGCGGGCCGCGAAGCTCATCGACATCACGCTGACGAAGCGCGGGTTGTCGGCCGGCGCTCCGATTCCGATGGCCGGCGTGCCCGTGCATGCCGTCGACAATTATCTCGCGCGCCTCGTGCGCCAGGGCGAGTCGGTCGCGATCTGCGAGCAGATCGGCGAGGCCGGAGCGACGAAGGGACCGATGGAGCGGGAGGTCATCCGCATCGTCACACCCGGCACGCTGACGGACGAGGCGCTGCTGCCGCAACGCGAGACGCGCCTGCTCGCGGCCGTCGTGTTCGAGCCCGCAATCGGCCTCGCCTGGCTCGATCTCGCTGGCGGACGCATGGGCCTCGCCGAGATCCCTGACGCCGAAGCGCTCGCGGCCGAGCTTGAGCGGCTCGCGCCCGCCGAGTGGCTGCACGCCGAGGGCGCCGCGCTGCCGGACTGGCTGCAACGCCTTCCGGGCGCGCGCGAGCGCCCGCCCTGGCATTTCGACCTCGATACCGGGCGGCGCCTGCTGGCCGAGCAGTTCCGCACGAGCTCGCTCGCCGGATTCGACGCCGAAGACGCCAGCAGCGGCATCGCGGCCGCGGGGTCGCTGCTGCAGTACGCTCGCGACACGCAGCGCTCTGCCGTGCCGCATATCGCAACGCTCGTCCGCGAACGGCATGACGAATGCCTGATCCTCGACGCGCCGACTCGGCGCAACCTCGAGCTCGAGACCTCGTTCGGGGCGCATCCTGAGCTCACGCTCGCCGGCATCATGGATCGCTGCGCGACGCCGATGGGGAGCCGGCTGCTTCGCGCCTGGATCCAGCGGCCGCTGCGCGACCGCGCAGCGCTCATCGGGCGGCAGGATGCCGTCGAGTCGCTGCTTTCAGGGCCAGCGACGGCGCTCGCGGGTGCGCTCGACGGTCTCGGCGACCTCGAGCGGATTCTGACGCGCGTCGCGCTCGGTACGGCGCGGCCGCGTGATCTCGTGTCGCTGCGCGAGGGGCTCAAGCGCTTCCCCGCACTCAAGGGCGAGCTCGGCGCTGCCGAGGCCGCGCGCCTCCGCGCGCTCGAGGCGGCAATCGACGCGCACGCAGCCGAGCACGACCTGCTCGCAGGGGCGATCGTCGAGGAGCCTCCCGCGGTCGTACGCGACGGCGGCGTCATCGCCACAGGTTACGACACCGAGCTCGACGAGCTCCGCGCCACGAGCGAGAACGCCGACAGCTTCCTCGACGATCTCGAACGCCGCGAGCGCGAGCGCAGCGGCATCGGCACGCTCAAGGTGGGCTACAACAAGGTGCACGGCTTCTTCATCGAAATCAGCAAGGCCGCGGCGCGCACGGCACCCGCGGACTACATTCGCCGGCAGACGCTCAAAGGGGCCGAGCGCTTCGTCACGCCTGAGCTCAAGGGCTTCGAGGACCGGATACTCGGCGCGCGCGAGCGATCCCTGAAGCGCGAGAAGCAACTCTACGAGGAGCTGCTCGGCAAGCTGGCGAGCGGGCTCAAGCGCCTGCAGGGCAGCGTCGCCGCGGTCGCTGAAGTCGACGTCCTCGCGAATCTGGCGCAGCGAGCGCGCACGCTCGACCTTGCGCGGCCGACGATTGGCGCGCCGGGCAGCATCCGTTATTGCGCGGGCCGGCACCTGGGCGTCGAGCAGGCTACGAGCGGCGGCTTCGTGCCGAACGACCTCGATCTCGACTCGCGGCGCCGCATGCTGATCGTCACCGGACCGAACATGGGCGGCAAGTCGACCTATATGCGGCAGACGGCGCTGATCGTGATCCTCGCGCAGATCGGCAGCTTCGTACCGGCCGCCTCCGCCGAGATCGGCCCTGTCGACCGCATCTTCACGCGCATCGGCGCGGCCGACGATCTCGCCGGCGGCCGCTCGACCTTCATGGTCGAGATGAACGAGACGGCGACTATTCTGAACAGTGCGACGGCCGAAAGTCTCGTGCTCATGGACGAGATCGGCCGCGGCACGAGCACCTTCGACGGGCTTTCGCTCGCCTGGGCCGCAGCGCGGCACATCGCGCGCGAGATCGGCGCGCTGACTCTGTTCGCAACGCACTACTTCGAGCTGACGGCGCTGCCGGACGAGCTGCCGGGGACGGCGAACGTGCACCTCGACGCCACCGAGCACAAGGGCGATCTCGTCTTCCTCCATAGCGTGAAGGATGGGCCCGCGAACCAGAGCTACGGGCTCGTCGTCGCGGGGCTCGCGGGCGTGCCGCGACGCGTCATCGACGAGGCGCGGCGCTATCTGGCCGAGCTCGAGCGGATGCAGGCGGCGATGGGGGCGCATGGGCCACAGGCTTCGTTGGCGCTGGCCGCGCCGCGCGAGCAGAAGCAAGATCCTCCGGTCGCCGCTGCAAATCTGCAAGCACTGCAGAAGCGGCTGGCCGCACTCGACGCCGATACGCTCTCGCCACGCGAAGCGCTCGAGCTCGTCTACGAGCTCAAGGAGCTCGCGAAATTCCAGGGCTAGATCGCGTTAATGCGCGAAGCGCCCGTGCTGCAGAAAGTGAATCGTCTGCCGGGCAACGTCGCCATCGAAGAGCATCTGCACGTGCGACACCGGGAGCGTCAGATGGTCGGTCGAGCCGGCGATTCGCGTTTCGTCGACTGCGACCATGCCGTCATTCGTGCCCGGGAGGGCACCGATCAGATGCCCGGCGCCGAAGTTCCGGGAGCCTGCGATGACGCCGAGCTCGACCGGCTGATCCCAGCGTTTCATACCGCCCTGCTGATTGTGCTCGAGAAGGCTGCGCCCGACGATGCGCCGGCCCAGATTGTTGCGTGACACGCGGCTTGCAGTGCGGCTGCCGACCAGGGGCGAGCCGATGCAGACGACCCTGCCGATCCGTGAATGAGGATGCTGCATCAGCATCGTCAAGGTGACGACACCGCCGAGGCTGTAGCCGACGAAGTGCACGCGATCGCCTTCGACCTCGGCGGCAAATCGGGCGAGTCGCGCGACGTTCTGCGCCAGCCCGGCGCGCACGGTCGAGAAGCGGAACAGCGAGGGCCGGAATCCGGCCAAACGGAGGCGGCGACGCAGGATCGCGGTCTCGACACCCGGCGCCCAGAGCCCGTGCGCAACGACTACGGCTTCGATCATGCGCGCTTTCCTCCCGCGGCAAGGCGCTCGAGTCCCTCGCGGTTGGTCCACGAGGACGCCTGCGCAATCGCCTCGCCGACGGGCAGCCACACCGAGTCGCGATGCTCCGTCGGATCGAGCGTGACTGGGCGACGCTCGGGCAACTCGAGATAAAAAAGGTGCTCGAGATTCTCAGCGGCATCCGGCGCATAGCGCGAGCGCCAGGCCGGCAGGATCGGAAACGCGCGCGCGATGCCGGCGTCGCGCAAGCCCCAGGCATCGAGACCGGTTTCCTCGCGAACCTCGCGCGCCGCAGCCGCGGTCTTGGTCTCGTCCCAACCCAGCGTGCCGGTCACCGATTGCCAGAAACCGACCGGCGAGGCGCGCTCGATCAGCAGGCACTCGAGCGCAGTGGTATGGACGATGACAAGCACCGACTCCGGCCGGCGAAACCGGCGCGCAGAGGGGTCACTCGGCGGCGGGTTTCCGGACGCGGATGCTGAGCTCTTTGAGCTGGGCTTCATCGGCGGGGCTCGGCGCGCCGGTCAGGAGATCGCTCGCGTTTTGCGTCTTCGGGAAAGCGATGACGTCGCGAATGCTCTCGGCGCCGGCGAGAAGCATGACGAGGCGGTCGAGACCGAAGGCGATGCCGCCGTGCGGCGGCGCGCCATAGTCGAGCGCCGTCAGCAGGAAGCCGAACTTGGCCTCGGCCTCCTCGGCGCCGATGCCGAGGATCTCGAAGACCGTCGACTGCATTTCGCTCGTGTGGATGCGGATCGAGCCGCCGCCGACCTCGTTGCCGTTGAGCGTGATGTCGTAGGCGGCGGCGACGGCTTCGCCGGGCGCCTTGCGCAGCGCTTCGGCAGTCACGGCCTTGGGCCGCGTGAACGGATGATGCACGGCGTCCCACCCGCCCTCGCCGTCGGCCTGGAACATCGGGAAATCGACGACCCAGAGCAGCTCCCATGTGCCTTTGAGCAGCCCGCGGTCGCGGCCAAGCCGCTCGCGCAAGGCGCCGAGCGCGTCGTTGACGACGGATTTCTTGTCCGCGCCGAAGAAGACGAGGTCGCCGTCGACTGCACCGGTGCGCTTGAGCACGCCGTCGATTGCCGAGTCGGGCAGGAACTTGAGAATCGGCGACTGCAGGCCGTCGCGACCCTTCGCGATCTCGTTCACCTTGATGTAGGCGAGACCCTTCGCGCCGTAGCGGGCGACGAATGCCGTGTAGTCGTCGATCTCCTTGCGCGAGACCTCGCCGCCTTTCGGCAGCCGGAGCGCCGCGATGCGGCTGCCGGGATCCGCCGCGGGCCCCGCGAAGACCTTGAAGTCGACTCCCTTGAAGAGATCGGCGACCTCGACGAGCTCCAGGGGATTGCGCATATCCGGCTTGTCGCTGCCGAAGCGCCGCATTGCCTCGTCATAACCCATGCGCGGGAAGGGCTTCGGCAGCTCGACGCCACTGACCTTGCGGAAGACGTGGCGGACCAGGTCTTCCATGAGCGCCATGATCGCTTCCTGATCGAGGAAGGAGGTTTCGATATCGAGCTGCGTGAACTCGGGCTGGCGGTCGGCGCGCAGGTCCTCGTCGCGGAAACACTTGACGATCTGATAGTAGAGATCCATGCCCGACATCATGAGGATCTGCTTCATGAGCTGCGGCGACTGCGGCAGCGCGAAGAAGCTGCCGGGCTGCGTGCGGCTCGGCACGAGATAGTCGCGCGCGCCTTCAGGCGTCGTCTTCGTCAGCAGCGGCGTCTCGATGTCGATGAAGCCCTTGTCGTCGAGGAATTCGCGCATCGCGCGCGTCACCGCATGCCGCAGGCGGAGGTTGCGCTGCATCTCGGGGCGCCTGAGATCGAGATAGCGATAGCGAAGCCGAAGTTCCTCGCTGACCGGCTCGTCGTGATGGAACGGCGGCGTCTTCGCGCGGCTCAGGATCTCGAGCTGGTCGGCGACGAGCTCGATCTCGCCGCTCGCGATCTTCGGGTTGATCATGCCCGCGGGCCGCGCGCGCACGCGGCCGCGGACGGCAATCACGAACTCGCTGCGCAGACGCTCGGCGTCGCCGAAGATGTCTTGCTGGCCGGGATCGAACACGACCTGCAGCAGGCCGCTGCGATCGCGCAGGTCGACGAAGATGACGCCGCCGTGGTCGCGCCGGCCGTGCACCCAGCCCGCGACGGACAGGCTCTCGCCAATCCGGGCGCGATCAATCTGTCCGCAGTAGTGGCTGCGCATGGCTTCGAGGTCTCAACGGACCGGGCAGGTACGGAAAAGGCTGCGGATGTTACGGCCTGCCCTGCGAGCGTGCAAGCTTCCGCCAGCTCCCGGATCACATCCCATAGCGGCGTGCGAGCAGTACCGACAGCACGAAGAGCATCAGTGCCACGAGTGGCGTGCCGACGCGAACGAAGTCTGCGAATCGGTAGCCGCCGGCGTTCATCACGAGCAGGTTCGTCTGGTAAGCGATTGGTGTCGCGTAGCTCAAATTGGCACCGAACAGAATTGCGAGCACGAATGGCTCGATCGGCAGTGCGAGCGCAGAAGCTGTCGCCACCGCGATCGGCGTGCCGACAGCGGCGGCCGCAGCATTGGACACGAAGTTCGTGAGCAGCGCTGCAAAGGTCATGAAGATCGCGATCTGCACCGACGGCGCCAGATCGGCGACGACCACTGAGACGCCCTCAGCAATCCAGGCAGCCGCCCCCGTGCTCACGAGGCTGCTCCCTAGCGCGACGCTCGATGCGATCAGAAGCACGATCTCGAGGCTCAATGCGCGGCCAATGCCGTCGATGCGGACGCAGCCGGTCACGAGCATTGCGATCACGCCAAGAAATGCCGCGACGTGAATTGGCAGCCAGTTGAGCGCAGCGAGCACCAGAACTCCGGCCATGATCCCGAGCGCCGTGACCGCGAGAGGCGACCGTGGAAATACGAGGCTTGCATCGAGCAGCATGAGATCGCTGCGGCCACGCAGCTTCTCGACCTGGTCCGCAGGTCCCTGGACAAGCAGCACGTCGCCACTACTGAGCGGCGTGTCGGCGATGTCGGGCACCGTGCGTAGCAGACCTCCGGATCCGCGGCTCAATCCCACGACAACCAGCTGGTGTTGCGAGGCAAAGCGCGCGTCTCGAAGCGTTCGTCCCTCGAGCTCCGAGCGGTTGCCGACGACAACCTCCGCGAGCGTCGTGTCTGACTTTGGCTTCTCTGCCTCAATGAAGCGGCCGGCGCCGGCACGGTCGAACAGGTCGACGCCGAATGTGGACGCAAATTCACGCAGGCCCTTCGGCGTGTCGCGCAGGAGCAGCACGTCACCGGCCGACAGCTCGACGATCTCGGCGGTCACGAGCTCCCGATCGCCGCGAACCACCGCGAACACGGGCAGCTCGCGCCCGAGCTTGCGCTCGAGGTCCGCGACCACGCTTTCGGCCCTGAGCACCTTGCCTTCAGCCGAGACGCGGACGCTTGCCTCGTACACGCGGCTCGAGTCTGTGGTGCGCCGATCGACGTTCGGCAAGAGCCTCGGGGCGACGAGCCAGAGGTACACGAGAGCTACGCCGAAAGCGGCAAGCGCCGTTGCGGAGAAGTCGAACAGCCCCACGGCCGGCATTCCGAGGTCTTGCGCGATCTGCAACACGAGCACGTTGGTTGAGGTCCCGATGCTCGTGAGCATGCCGCCCGCGAGGATTGCGAAATTCACCGGCATCAGGGTTTTCGAGGCGGGGTAGCTGGTGCGCTCTGCGAGCCCAAGCAGGAGAGGCAGCATGATCACGAGTACTGGCGTGTCGTTGATGAAGGCGCTGAACGTACCCGCGGCGAGCATCGTCACGAGCAGGCCGAGCTGGCGATTGAATTTCCAGAGGCGCCCGAGCAGTCGCACGAGAGGCTCCATCGCACCCGTCATCGTGAGGCCCCGCGCGAGAATCATCAGACTGCAAATTGCGATCAGCGCCGGATGACCGAAGGACGCGAAAATCTCGACTTCCGTCAGCCGAGCCTCCGAACCGTCGTAGGGGAACAGATAGAAGAGCAGGAGCAGAGTCACGAGCAACAGCAGCGACACGAGTTCCGTCCGGATCCATGAACGCGTGTAAAGCACGAACGTCGTCGCAGTCACGATCAAGAGCAGAACGGCATGGATGGAAGGCATCGACCGGCTCTCGGAAGAACTGCTGCATGTTATCTGAAGCCTCTCGACTCGAGCATGAACCTGCACGTCGATGCACGTGAAAAGTTGCGATTGACGGATTTCGCCGACGCCGCGCGTAAATCACACGCCGGAAAAATGCGGTCCGGCGGGTCGCATCGAAGCTCCATGCGTGTTAACCTTCGGGCAGATCTGCGAATTCGGAAGCCCGACGCCGGCACTTGATGGCACCACGGCCCGCTGGGCCACCATCGACTCGACGTGCTGCGCAACGATCCGGCTTCCGTCTCGGCTCTGCTGAAGAGCATCGAGTGCTGGGCGCGAGGACGCGCATTAACCAGCGTGAAAATTGTCATTGACAGGGGAGCCAGCGAAAGATGAAAGAAAATTTCACCGCTATCAATTCGTCCAAGGCGAATTTCGATGAGATTTACGCGAAGGATGACCCTCGAGGTTATTTTTCCGTGCTCGGCTCGCTCGATTACATGATTCCCGACGTCGCCGCCCCCCTCGTGCGCCAGATTCTCGCGGCGCACGTCCAGAAGTACGACGGCCGGCCTTATGTGCTCGACATCGGCAGTTCCTACGGGATCAACGCTGCCGTGCATCGGTTTCCCTTGAGCTTCAACGTGCTGCGTCGCCGATACACGCGCCACGAGGTGGCTGCATTGAGTTCCAGGGAACTGCTCCTGCTCGACCGGAACTACTATGCGAGCTGGCCGGACGTCGGCATCGGCGCATTCATCGGCCAGGACATTTCGGCGCCGGCCATCGACTACGCGCGCAAGGTCGGACTGATCGAATACGGCATTGCAGCCGATCTGGAGAATCCCGATGTTGCGCTGTCCTCCGCTGATGAGCGCACCCTGGAGAGAGTCGACGTCATTTTATCGACGGGCAGTGTCGGCTACGTAACGGAGAATACGTTTCGTACAGTGCTGGACACAGCTCGTCGCACGCCGTGGATCGTCTCATTCGTACTTCGGATGTTTCCTTACGACGATTTTTCTGCCCTGTTCACCGAATATGGATTGGTAACGGAGAGGCTCGCAAGCGCCCTGTTCGTTCAGCGCCGCTTCCGCGATCTCGACGAATTCACCAGCGGTCTCGACGCGTTGTCGCGCCGCGGCATCACGACGGAAGGATTCGAGTCTGACGGGCGGCTGCGGGCCGAGCTCTATGTTTCGCGGCCAGCGGCCCAAGTCGAAGCACAGCCGCTCGATTCCCTGGTGACGATTTCCAGCGGAGTGAACCGGCCCGTGGGAACTCGCTTTGTCCGAGTCGGCGAAAACGAGCGCGAAGTCGCGCTGGAGCTCTGAGGATGCCTGATATGAACGATCTCCTGTCGCTACCGGTGCTGGAGAACTCACTGCTCGCCTGGGTCGCTGCAGTGATTGCGCTTGGTGTTTCTCTCACTTTGCTGGTCGCCGCGCGCAAGCTCGTAGCCCGGTACCACCGCCGTTTCACGGAAGCAAAGCGGGGTCCGCTGATTCTCGTTCCGCTGCTCGTGCTCAGCCGCACATCGACGCCGTTCTTTGCGGTCCTCGCGCTGTTCCTCGGCGCTCTGGTCCTCGAGCTCGGTCCGCGCGCTCAAACGCTCGTGTCGTCAATCACGACCATCGCGCTATTCCTGCAGGCCGGCATCTGGGCCGGTGCCATTGTGTCAGCGTGGGTCGAAGACAAGCGCAGCCGCAATCGGGCAGCGAACCGCGAAATCGCGGGCTCTCTCGGCGTCATCGGAATCATCGTGAATGGCGTCATCTGGGTACTCGTATTGCTGCTCACGCTCGACAATCTCGGTGTCGACATCACCGCTCTGGTTGCCGGTCTTGGGATCGGTGGTATCGCCGTGGCACTCGCGGTGCAGAACATTTTTGGCGACCTCTTCGCTTCGTTGTCGATCACGCTGGACAGGCCGTTCGTCGTCGGGGACTTCCTGAACGTCGGGGACATGCGCGGCACCGTGGAATCCATCGGAATCAAGAGCACGCGCCTGCGCAGCGTGAATGGCGAGCAGATCGTGATGTCCAATGCGGATCTGCTCGGCAGCCGTGTGCGCAACTACGGCCGCATGATGGAAAGGCGAGTCGTGTTCGCAACCTCGGTGACCTACGAGACCCCAGTCGACGTGCTCGAGCGTATTCCCGGGCTCATCCGTTCGATCGTCGAGAGCCAGCCCGACACGCGTTTCGATCGCAGCCACTTCGCCAAGCACGCGGCCGCGTCGCTCGACTTTGAAACGGTCTATTTTGTCGAGTCGCCCGACTACCATCGCTACATGGACATTCAGCAGTCGGTCAATCTGCAGCTGCACGCCGAGCTCGACAAGCTTGGCGTGGAGTTCGCCTACCCGACCCAGAAGCTCTACGTGGCGCGCATGCGGGAGCTCGAGGCTGCCTAGAAGGGCCAGCACCAGAAAAGACTCTGGGCGCTACGGCCTGCCTGGAAAGCGCGCAAGCGGCCGGTCAGGGTGCGGATTCACCCACCGCGGCACGACAACGCCGAGCGAGATAATCAACTTGAGGGCTTCCTCGACCGACATGTCGAGCTCGATGGTGTCCTTGCGGGCGACAAACATCATGAAGCCCGTCGTCGGGTTCGGCGTCGTCGGCATGAATACGGTGACGACGTCGTCCCCGGTCCGGTGCTGCACTTCCTGCACATCCTCGGCAGTCAGGAAGCAGATGCTGTAGAGCCCCGGTCGTGGAAACTCGATCAGTAGCACCTTCTTGAAGGATGTGCCTCCCTCGCTGAAGACAATCTCGGCGAAATGCTTGATCGCCCCGTAGACCGAACGCACGAGGGGGATACGATGCAGAACCTTTTCGTAGAAGCGCACCATGCGCTGCCCGAGCAGATTGGCGCCAAGAAAACCCGTAAGCAGCAAAATGAGAACGGCCAGCAGCGCGCCGAGGCCCGGCACGGGTGGCAGCCACTCCTTGTATCGGGCCGGCACCAAGAGCAGCGCCTGATCCGCAAAGCGCAGCAGGAAGAGAAAAATGAGTATCGTCAGCGCCAACGGCAGCCAGATCAGGATCCCCGCCATCAGGTATCGGCGTAACTCTCTGAACGGTTTCCTCAACAACTACGCTCTCCGGGTGCGGGAGCGCCGGCGGGCGAGGCCCGGCTTCCTGACTGCTGACGGCTTTGCCCTGCCCTTGCCGCCGGCCTTCGTGTCGGTCGGCCCGGCTGACTTGTCGCCAGACGCGCTCTTCTCGACCTGCTTGTGGCCGGACTTTTCGCCCGACTTGTCGCCGGCCGAGGCGCCGGAGCTGTCGCTTGCAGCGGCTGAAGCGGGCGCAGCTTCTCCCCCGGAATCGGCGAGATTGCGCTTCTTGTCCTTGTCTGATTTGAAATCCGTCTCGTACCAGCCCGCGCCCTTGAGGCGGAACCGGGGCGCGGACATCAGCCGCCGGAGTGCGCGCTTGCCGCAAGACGGGCAGGCCTTGAGCGGCTTGTCATTGAGCTTCTGCAGAGCTTCATGCTGGCGACCGCAGCTTTCGCAGCGGTACTCATATATCGGCATTCACCCGACTCCCTGGCTGGCGGCCGCCATTGTACGCGGCGGCGCTCAGGCCGCCCGGGACGTCTTGCGGCGGAAGTCGAGCATGCCGACCTCGGGCGCCGTGACCTCGATCGCGTCGCCGGGCCCGAAGTCGCCGGCGAGGATTCTCTGCGCCAGCGGGTTCTCGACCTGCTGCTGAATGGCGCGCTTCAAGGGTCGCGCGCCGTAAACGGGATCGAAGCCCGCCTCGGCGAGCCGCTCGATGGCCTTCTCGTCGAGCGTGATCGTCATCTCGCGATCGGCGAGGCGCTTGCGCAGGTATTCGAGCTGGATGTCGACGATGCGCCGGATGTGCTCGCGCTCGAGCGGATGGAAGACGACGACGTCGTCGATGCGGTTCAGGAACTCCGGACGGAAGTGCGTCGACACGACTTCCATGACGCTCGCCTTCATCGCCGCGTAGTTTTCCTCTCCGGCCAGATCCTGGATGCGCTGGCTGCCAAGATTCGACGTCATGACGATGACTGTGTTGCGGAAGTCGACCGTCCGTCCCTGGCCGTCGGTCAGGCGGCCGTCATCGAGCACCTGGAGCAGCACATTGAACACGTCGGGGTGTGCCTTCTCGACCTCGTCGAGCAACACGACCGAATAGGGCTTGCGGCGCACGGCTTCCGTCAGATAGCCGCCTTCTTCATAGCCGACGTAACCCGGGGGCGCGCCGATGAGACGCGCGACCGAGTGTTTCTCCATGAACTCCGACATGTCGATCCGGACGATCGCGTCGGAAGTGTCGAACAGAAATGCGGCCAGCGCTTTCGTGAGCTCAGTCTTGCCGACGCCCGTGGGACCGAGGAACAGGAACGAGCCGTTCGGGCGATTGGGATCGGCGAGACCGGCGCGCGAGCGGCGGATCGCGTTCGCGACCGCGGTGAGCGCCTCGGCCTGGCCGACGACGCGCTGCTCGAGGAATTTTTCCATGCGCAGCAGCTTCTCGCGCTCGCCTTCGAGCATCTTCGAGACGGGGATGCCGGTCCACTTCGAGACGACCTCGGCGATCTCCTCCTCGGTGACCTTGTTGCGCAGCAGCTTGAGCTCGGCGGACTGCTCATGCGACTGCACGGCCGCAAGCCTTTTCTTGAGCTCGGGAATCCGGCCGTACTGGATTTCGGAAGCGCGCGCATGGTCGCCGGCGCGCAGGGCCTTGTCGTACTCGACTTGCGCGTCCTCGAGCTCCTCCTTGATCTGCGACTCGCCCTGAACCGTGGCCTTCTCGGCCTTCCATTGCTCGTCGAGATCGGCAAACTCGGCTTCGAGCTTCGCGATCTCTGTCTCGAGTACGCCGAGACGCTTCTTCGAAGCCTCGTCGGACTCCTTCTTCAGGGCTTCGCGCTCGATCTTGAGCTGGATCAGCCTTCGCTCGAGCCGGTCCATCTCCTCGGGCTTCGACTCGATCTCCATGCGGATCCGCGACGCCGCCTCGTCGATGAGGTCGATCGCCTTGTCGGGCAGCTGGCGGTCGCTGATGTAGCGGTGCGAGAGCGTCGCCGCAGCGACGACCGCGGGATCGGTGATCTCGACGCCGTGGTGCACGGCGTACTTTTCCTTGAGGCCGCGCAGGATCGCGATCGTGTCCTCGACCGTGGGCTCGTCGACGAGCACCTTCTGGAAGCGCCGCTCGAGCGCGGCGTCCTTTTCGACGTTTTTGCGGTACTCGTCGAGCGTCGTCGCGCCGACGCAGTGGAGCTCGCCGCGCGCGAGCGCGGGCTTCAGCATATTGCCGGCGTCCATCGCGCCCTCGGCCTTGCCGGCGCCGACCATCGTGTGCAGCTCGTCGACGAACAGGATGACCTGGCCTTCCTGTTTGCTGAGCTCGTTGAGCACGGCCTTGAGCCGCTCCTCGAACTCGCCGCGGAACTTGGCGCCCGCGATCAACGAGCCGAGATCGAGCGCAAGCAGGCGCTTCGACTTCAAGCCCTCCGGCACCTCGCCGTTGACGATGCGCTGGGCGAGGCCCTCGACGATCGCGGTCTTGCCGACGCCGGGCTCGCCGATCAGCACAGGGTTGTTCTTGGTGCGGCGCTGCAGCACCTGGATCGTCCGCCGGATCTCGTCGTCGCGGCCGATCACGGGGTCGAGCTTGCCCTGCTCGGCGCGCTCGGTGAGGTCGATCGTGTAGCGGCCGAGCGCCTGGCGCGTGTCCTCGGCATTCGCGTCCTCGACCTTGTCGCCTCCACGGACCTCATCGATCGCCGTGGCAATCGCACCCTTGACGGCGCCGCAGCGCTCGAGCAGCCGCGCCGTCTCACCGCGCGCCTCGATGGCGGCGAGCAGGAAGAGCTCGCTCGAGATGTAGGCATCGCCGCGCTTCTGCGCGAGCTTGTCGGTGATATTGAGCACCTTGCCGAGCTCGGTCGACATGTGCACCTCGCCGGGCGTGCCCTCGACGGTCGGCAGGCGGTCGAGCGCGGCGCCCGTCTCGGAGCGCAGCCGGTTGACGTCGACTCCGGCCTTGGTCAGCAGGCCGCCGATCGCGGCGCCGTCCTGCTCGAGCATGGCCGCGAGCACGTGGACGGGCTCGAGGACCTGATGGTCCTTGCCGACGGCAAGGGACTGCGCATCCTGGAGCGCCTGTTGAAACTTCGTTGTCAGCTTATCCATGCGCATGCGCGCGATCCTCTATGCACCGCTCGATCTTGGTGCCCGGCATCGGAAATCAAGTGTGCGGCAATCCGACTCATGGCTCCATCCAGATCAGGGTCGCCATGCGGCCGCAGGGCGCCTCGCGCCGGTGGGAGAAATAGCGGTCGGGATCGCTGAAGGTGCATTGCGGCCGGCCGTGGATCGCGGCGACGCCCGATTGTTGCAGCTGGCGCCGGGCCAGACCGTCGAGATCGGCCTGCCAGCGGCCGCGGGAGTTCGGGCTGAAATACGCCGCGGCCGCTTCGTCGTGGGCCATGAACGCCGCGCGTACCTCGGGTCCCACTTCGAAGGCCGAGCGGCCGATTGCGGGACCGAGCCAGGCCAGGAGCGAGGCTGGCGGGCACTCGAAAGCGGCGACGGCCGCGGCGAGCACGCCGGCCGCAAGACCGCGCCAGCCGGCGTGCGCGACACCGATCCGGCGACCGTCCTGGGTCGCGAGCAATACGGGCAGGCAGTCCGCCGTCAGGATCGCGAGCACGACGCCGGGTTTCATCGTCACCGCGCCGTCGGCACTTCCCGTCTCGCCGCGATCCAGATGCAGGATCCGCGTGCCATGGACCTGCTCGAGCCAGCGTGGCTCGGTCGCAAGCTTGAGCTCTTGCGCCAGCAGCTGCCGGTTGCGCGCGACGGCCTCGGGGCGATCGCCAACATGGGCGCCGAGGTTCAGGCTTTCCCAGCTGCCGCCGCTGACGCCACCGGTCCGCGTCGTCTGCCAGGTTCCGACATTGGAGGGCGCGGGCCAGTCGGCCTTGTACCCGGCTAGTCTCACGCACGCACCTGCCCGAGATCGGTCCGCAGCGCTGTGAGCAGCTGCTCGAAGTCCTCGGGCAACGGGCTTTCGAACCGGAGCTCACGCTCGTCGTGCGGATGGGGAAACTCGAGTGCGCGCGCGTGCAAGGCCTGGCGCGGAAAGCTTTGCAGCAGCACGCGCAGCGCCTCGCTCGATTGCGGCGGGACGCGCGGTCGTCCGCCATAGACGGGATCGCCGACGACCGGCGCCCGGATATGCGCGAGATGCACGCGAATCTGGTGCGTGCGTCCGCTTTCGAGCGTGAGCTCGACATGGGTGTGCGCGCGGAAGCGCTCGACGAGGCGGTAGTGCGTCCGCGACTCGCGGCCGCCGTCGCGAACAGCCATGCGCGTCCGGTCGCGGGGGTTGCGATCGATCGGCGCGTCGATAACGCCGCCGCCGGTCATTGCCGTCTGGCAGACCGCGCGATAGATCCGCTTGACGCGGCGCTGCTCGATCATCTTCCCGAGCCGTTGCTGTGCCGTGTGATCGCGGGCGACGACGAGCAGGCCGCTCGTGTCCTTGTCGAGCCGGTGCACGAGGCCAGCGCGCGGCAGGTTTGCGAGCGCAGCGTCGTGATGCAACAGGGCGTTCAGCAGTGTGCCGCGCGGATTGCCGGCACCGGGGTGCACGACCAGGCCCGCGGGCTTGTCGATGACGATCAGGTGGGCGTCCTCGTAGACGATCCGGATCGCAATCGGCTCGGGCTCCGCCTCGAGCACGGCCTCGATCTCGGCATCGATAGCGATCGTCTCCCCGCCCTTGAGCTTGTGGCGCGGCTCGGTCGGGGCGCCGTCAAGCGTGAGCGCGCCCGACTCGATCCACTGCTGGATGCGGTTCCGGGAGAATTCGGTCCAGAGTTGCGCGGCCGCGCGATCGAGCCGGAAACCCGCGAGCTCGGGAGGGACCACTGCCTGTCTCGTGACGAGATCGTTCATTACGTGCCTGTCATCATTGCCGCATCGGCCGCGTCTCCGCCGGATCGATGCACTATAATTTGCCGCCACTATGATCGCCGCAGACCCAAAGCGCCGCATCTTTCGCGCGTCGGCCGCAAGCCTCGCGGCCATTGCGCTGGCGCTCTCTGCCGCCTGCGGCAATCGCGACGCCACCGTCATCGCGCTCGGCGACCGCGCGCTCTACGAGGAAGGCGCCGAGCATCTGCGCAACGGCAACTACGCGGGCGCGCTGCTCTCCTTCCAGAACCTCACCGTGCAGCATCAGTTCAGTCCCTGGACACGCCAGGCCCAGCTCGACATGATCTACGCCTTCTATCAGAGCGGCCAGCCCGAGTCGGCGCTCGACGTCGCCGAAACCTTCATTCGCGAGAATCCGCGCCAGCCCGAAGTCGCCTACTGCCTCTACATGGTCGGCGTCATCCGCTTCGACCGCGAGCCGAATTTCATCGAGCGGATATTTCGCGTCGACGTCACGGAGCGCCCGCCGCTCGAGAGCCAGCTCGCCTTCGACGCCTTCGAGGAACTGATCCGCCGGTTTTCCGACAGCAAATACGTCGACGATGCGCGGCAGCGCATGATCTTCCTGCGCAACCGCCTCGCCACCTACGAGAACCACGTCGCTCGCTATTACCTCGAGCGCGGCGCTTATGTGGCGGCGATCAACCGCGCCAAGTACGCCGTCGAGCGCTATCCGGGAGCGCCCCAGCTCGAACAGTCGCTGACACTGATGATCGAAGCCTACGATGCCCTGGGCATGAACGAGCTCGCGCGCGACGCCGAGCGCGTCCGGCAGGAGAGCTTCGGCGAAGTCGGCGGCACCGGGGCTGAAGCCTCGGCAGTCAATAACCCGAGGTGATCGGATAGCGCCAGTCGCGCCCGAATGCGCGGCTCGATATCCGCACGCCCGGCGGCGCCTGCCGGCGCTTGTACTCCGCACGCTTCACCATCTGCAGCACACGCACGACCGTGGCCCGGTCGAATCCGCTCGCGCTGATCTCGTCGACGGACTGATCGCGCTCGATGAATGCCTCGAGGATTGCATCGAGAATCTCGTAGGGCGGCAGTGAATCCGAATCCTTCTGGTTGGGCGCGAGCTCCGCGGTCGGCTCGCGCGTCAGCACGCGCTCGGGAATGACGCGACCCCGGCCGTTCCGGAAACGCGCGAGCGCATAGACGAGAGCCTTCGTGCAGTCCTTGAGCGGCGCGAACCCGCCCGCCATGTCGCCGTAGAGCGTGGCGTAGCCGACGGCCATCTCGCTCTTGTTGCCCGTCGACAGCAGCATGTGTCCGAGCTTGTTCGACAGGGCCATGAGCAGGATGCCGCGGCAGCGCGCCTGGATGTTCTCTTCGGTGGAATTCGCGGGGAGACCCGCAAATACGGGAGCGAGCGTCCCGGTCACCGCCTTGAAGATCGGCTCGATCGAAAGCGTCTCGAATCGCACCCCCATGATTCTCGCCTGCGCTTCGGCGTCCTCGCGGCTCATCTGCGACGTGAAGCGCGACGGCATCATCACAACCATGACGCGATCGGCGCCGAGCGCGTCGACGGCGATCGCGAGCGTGAGCGCCGAGTCGATGCCGCCCGAAAGACCGAGGATCACGCCGGGGAAGCCGTTTTTGCCGACGTAATCGCGGATGCCCGTCACGAGCGCGCTGTAGATCGTCGCAACGGGGTCGGGTTCCGGCGGCAGCGGTGTCTGGCCGATCTCGGGTCTCGTACCTGCGAGCTCGAGCAGGTAGACGTTTTCCTCGAACAACGGCGCCTCGAACGCGGCGGTGCCGTCGCGATGGAGCGCGAACGAGCCGCCGTCGAACACGAGCTCGTCCTGGCCGCCCACCATGTTGAGATAAATCACGGGCAGGCTCGTTTCGAGAGCGCGAGCGCGCACGATGTCGCGCCGCGCAGCACGCTGGCGAGTATGAAACGGGGAGCCGTTGATGACGAGCAGGGCCTCTGCACCCGCGGCGGCGGCAGCAGCGGACGGAGCCGGGTACCAGGCGTCCTCGCAGATGACGAGGCCGAAGCGGACGCCCGCGCATTCGAAAACCGTCGCGTCCGTGCCGGACTCGAAGTAGCGCTTCTCGTCGAACACGGCGTAATTCGGCAGGATCCACTTCCGGTGAGTCGCGAGGATCTGGCCGTCGCGCGCGACGACAGCGCTGTTGTAGATCGCCCGGTCAACGTATTCGGGCATGCCGAAACAGACCGTGATGCCCCGGACCTCGGCGAGAACACGCGCCGCGGCATCGCCGACGCGGCGGCGCAGTCCCTTGTGCAGCAGCAGGTCCTCGGGCGGATAGCCCGAGAGCGTGAGCTCGGGAAAGAGGATGAGATCGGCGCCCTGCTCGTCGCGGGCGCGCTTCGAGGTCTCGATGAGCCGGTCGGTGTTCTGGTCGATCGCGCCGACGCGGGTATTGAGCTGCGCCAGCGCGATCTTCACTTGAGCGCTTGGGCGATCGCAGCGCCGAGATCGGCGAGCGACCGCACAGTCTTGACTCCTGCGCGATCGAGGGCTTCGAACTTGGCCGCCGCCGTGCCCTTGCCACCCGCGACAATCGCGCCGGCATGGCCCATGCGCTTGCCCGGTGGCGCCGTGACGCCGGCGATGTAGCCGACGACGGGCTTGGTCACGTGCTTCGCGATGTACTCGGCGGCAGCTTCCTCGTCCGCGCCGCCGATCTCGCCGACCATGATGATGCCGGCGGTGCCCGGATCGGCCTCGAACAGGGCGAGGCAGTCGATGAAATTCATGCCGCGCACGGGATCGCCGCCGATGCCGACGCAGGTGCTCTGGCCCAGGCCCTGCAGCGTGGTTTGATTCACGGCTTCGTACGTCAAGGTGCCCGAGCGCGACACGATGCCGATCGATCCCGGCTTGTGGATCGAGCCGGGCATGATGCCGATCTTGGCGCCACCCGGCGTGATGATCCCCGGGCAGTTCGGGCCGATGAGGCGCGTCGCCGAACCCTTGAGAACGGCCTTGACCTTGACCATGTCGAGGACGGGCACGCCTTCGGTGATGCAGACGATGAGCTCGAGGCCGGCATCGGCCGCTTCTAGGATCGCGTCGGCCGCGAACGGCGCCGGCACGTAGATCATGCTGACCGTCGCGCCGGTGGCCTTCTTTGCCTCGGCGACCGTGTTGAACACGGGCAGGTTCAAGTGTTTCTCGCCGCCGCGGCCCGGCGTCACGCCGGCGACGACCTTGGTGCCGTAGGCGAGGCACTGCTCTGTGTGAAACGTGCCCTGCTTGCCGGTCAGGCCCTGGCAGATCACCTTCGTGTTCTTGTCGACGAGGATGCTCATTTCACGGCTCCGGCCAATTGCACGACTTTCGAAGCCGCGTCGGTGAGACCGGTGGCCGCGACGACCTTGAGGCCGCTCCTGTCGAGCATCTCGCGTCCCTTCTCGACGTTGGTTCCTTCGAGGCGCACGACGACGGGCACGCCGACATGCACCTGCTTGACCGCGGTGATCACGCCTTCGGCAATCGTGTCGCAACGAACGATGCCGCCGAAGATGTTGACGAGGATCGCCTTGACCTTCTTGTTCGTCAGGATGATCTTGAAAGCCTGCGTCACGCGCTCAGGCGTAGCGCCGCCGCCGACGTCGAGGAAGTTCGCGGGATCGCCGCCGTGCAGCTTGATCAAGTCCATCGTGGCCATCGCGAGACCGGCGCCATTGACCATGCAGGCAATATTGCCGTCGAGCGATACGTAGTTGAGATCGTTCTCGTGCGCGACGCGCTCGCGCTCGTCTTCCTGGTTCTTGTCGCGCAGCCCGGCAAGACGCTTCTGCCGGAACAGCGCGTTGTCCTCGATGTTGATCTTCGCGTCGAGCGCCATGACGTGGCCGTCCTTGGTCACGATCAATGGATTGACCTCGACGAGGCTTGCGTCGCACTCGCGGAAGAGCTTCACGAGCTTGCGCATGATGTCGCGCAACTCGCCCTGCTGCCCTGCGTTCAGGCCGAGTCCGAACCCGAGCTTCCGGGCCTCGAAGTCCTCGAACCCCGCAGCGGGATGCAGCGTCAGGGTAAGGATTTTTTCGGGCGTCTTGTGCGCCACCTCTTCGATATCCATGCCACCGGCCGCAGACGCAATGACGGCGATGCGCTCCGAGCTGCGGTCCACCACGAGACTCAAGTAAAGCTCGCGCTCGATGCCGGACCCGGCTTCGACATACACGTAGTCGATCGGCAAGCCCTCGGGACCGCTTTGATGCGTCACGAGCCGCGTGCCGAGCATGGCCTTCGCGTGCTGCTCGACCTCGGCGACGCTCTTCGCGAGCTTGACGCCGCCGGCCTTGCCGCGGCCGCCCGCGTGCACCTGCGCCTTGACGACCCAGAGCGAGCCCCCGAGCACGGATGCCGCACTCGCCGCCTCGCCGGGGCTCTGGACAACGCGTCCCTCAGGGACAGGAATGCCGTACTCGGCGAACAGTGCCTTGGACTGGTACTCGTGCAGGTTCAATCGGATTTCCCAAGCTGCGAGAGAGGGCGCGTATTTTCATCGAAATCGGCGACGCACGTAAAGAATCAGGGCCTTTCCGGTAGAATCGCGCCCATGTCCGCCAGCATCGCGCCCGGCTCGGCTGCCGCCGGATTCGAAACCTCGGGCGCATCGACCGACCGCGACTTTCCCTGGCGCATCCTCAGTCTGCTCAATGTATTTCGCTGCGTCATCGCGCTCGCGCTATTCGGCGTTTTCGTCTTCATCTCGGATCAGACGATCGTCGGAGACGCCGTGCCGACGCTGGCCGCACCCGTTCTCCTTGCCATCATCGCATTCTCGGCCGTCGAGTTCTTCCTGCTGCGGCAGCGCTGGCCCGGAATCGCCCTGCAGGTCTACGGACAGTTTGCCTTCGACCTCGTCACGTTGATCCTGCTGCTGCACTCGAGCGGCGGCATTCAGAACAACATCAGCGGCCTCCTGATCGTCTGGGTCGGCACTCTGGCGCTGCTCGTGCCGCTCGATCGGGCGCTGCTCCTGGCCGCACTCGCGACCTTCGCCTTGTTTGGCGAGCGCTCGCTCTCGTCCCAGGGCGGTGCCGGGGGCTTCGCCGACTATTACGCGACGGGGACGCTCGCCGCCATCATTTTCGTCGTCATTGGCGTCGTGCAACTCCTGCGGCGCCGGATCGTCGAGACCGAAGCGCTCGCCGAACAGCGCGGCGTAGATCTGAAAAACCTGGTTGAGCTCAATGAGTATGTCATTCAGCATCTCCGGGAAAGCATCGTCGTTGTCGACGCCGACAACCGGATCCGGCTGCTCAACGAGTCGGGCGCCAAGCTGCTCGGCGTCCGCGAGGCTGCGCGCGACCGCAGGCTCGGGGAGGTCGCCCCGGCGCTCGAGTCACGCCTCATGCGCTGGCGCAATGGGGCCGAGCAGGCCTCCGAGGCAACCTTCGTCCTCGAGAGCGACCAGAACGCAACCAAGATCCAGCCGCATTTCGCGCGCCTCGGCAGCGACCGTCACGAGGGTGTCGCGATTTTTCTCGAAGACACTTCGCTGATCTTCGAGCGGGTGCAGCAGACCAAGCTCGCGGCACTCGGTCGCCTGAGCGCGAGCATCGCGCACGAGATCCGGAATCCACTCGGAGCGCTGAGTCACGCCGGGCAGCTGCTCGCCGAATCGACGCGGCTCGGGGCAGACGACCGGCGTCTCACCGATATCATTCGTGTCAATTCTGAACGCGTCAGCCGCATCGTCGAAAGCGTGTTGTCACTCTCGCGCAGCGACAAGACCCGGCCGCAACGCATCGATCTCAAGCAGTGGCTGCTCGACTTTGCCGATGAATTTACGGAGACCCAGGAGCTATACGAGGGGGCCGTCGCCGTCGCGGCGAATTCGACCGAGATCGAGGTCGAGATGGACCGCACGCATCTGCATCAGGTGCTCTGGAATCTCTGCGACAACGCCGTGAAGTACGCAAGCGCCGCCGCCGGCGCAATCGCCGTCGAGCTCAATTGCGCCGTTCTCGAAACGAGCGGCCGACCATTCGTCGACGTCATGGATTCTGGTCCGGGAGTCCCGCCCGATCTGGTCGAGCAGATCTTCGAGCCCTTCTATACGGCGCAGCCCGGCGGCACCGGGCTTGGCCTGTACATCTCGCGCGAGCTTTGCGAGCGCAACGGCGCGAGCCTGCGGTATCACGCGCGCCCCGAAGGCGGCAGCGTGTTCCGCATCGTGTTCCCCGATCCGAAACGCTGGCGGACCGGCTGAGGGCGGGTTCAGCGCGTCCGCGTCGCGAGATAGAGCGTGCGGCCGTTCGGCAATTCGTGCCGCGTCTCTATCGAAAAGCGGCGCTCAAGCTCCGCTTCGAACGCGCCGCGTTCGGCGTCAGCGAACAGGCTGTCGCGTCCCCTCGACAGGCGCTGGAACATCGGATCGGCGACCGGGACCTGCTCGATCACCAGCTGACCTCCCGTCAGCGAGTGCGCGAGGTCCAGGATACGCGTGACGGGAATTCCCGCCGTCGCGCGCAGGTGATGGATCACGGCGAGCATGAGGACGAGATCGAAGCGCCCTCTTGCGCGCTCGAGGAAGCCCATCGATTCGCTGTTGTCCCAGCCGGCGGCCGGCGTCGGCCGGGCGATGTCACCGACGAGCGCCAGGACGTTGCTCCCGTCGCGTTCGGACTCGAGGAAGATCCGGTTGACGGCAGCTTCGTCGGAATCGATGGCGATGACTCGCGCAGTGCCTGCGGCAAGTCGACTGAACTCTCCTGTGTTGGCGCCGACGTCGAGCACCCAGCCGGGACTCGTCGAGCGCACGACCTGCTCGACGAACTCGCGCTTCCCGGCGATATCGGTAGCCGCGTAGTGCGATCGCGTCTCGGTGTAACCCTGCCACATCGAACGCGATCGATCGCGAATCTGCGCAGCGAGCTTCCGGACTTTCTTCAGATTGGCCTTGAGGGTCCGCTCGATGGCGAATTGCGCCATGCTGTCGTTCTTCATCGGAGCCGGCTCGCGACGCGGCCCGTCGGCCGCGCGGCGGGTCAACATCGCAGGCAGGGCGACCGACTTGAGCAACCGGGGGCGAACCCAGCTGCGCAAACCAAGCAGCCTGTGGACGGTCTCGTGATCGAGGCCTCGCGCAGGATTCTGCAGCGACCATGAAATCGGCACGCCGGCCTCGACGTTCGCGATCAGCGGCAGGAGAAACGTGCGCTCGAACTGATCCTGTGCGTGCCAGACAAAAGTACCGCGCGGCCGCGCCGCTATCGACGGCACGTCGACGAGTATCGGCGTCGCGGCATTGAACAGCACGTTTGCCGGCGTCGCATCCTTGAGCAGAAATCCGTGCGGCAGCAGGTCGAGGCAGAGCGTCAGCGTGAATTCCGCCGCCCGCGCAAGCATTGCCGGAGACCACTCGACGGGATAGGCGATAAACGGCACGAGGTCGTGCTCGTAGTAGACCGCGTCGCGCTCGCCCCATGCGGCAAACGGCTCGCGCAAGTCCCCGGCCGGCCTCGTGCCGATCAGGCGCCCGGAGGCGAGCAGGTCCTGGACGAAAGCGTTGCCGAGCAGTCCCGCAAAGGCATCGGCCGACTCGGGGCGGACAGCACGAATGACCTTGCCGTCGGCGATGCGAAGTGTCGCATCGGGATCGCGAAACGTCGCCGCCGGCGGCATCAGTCGTCGCTCGGCTCGTCAGTCGGCGACTCGCTGCTCGCTGACTGCGCGCCTGCCGGACGCTGACCGCGGGCGAAGCCGAGCTTGTCGGCAATCCAGAGGCGAATGCTCCGAAGATAGAAGAGTCCCGCGGCAATCATTGCTCCCGCAACCTGCAAGATCATCGTCCCGGTGCCGGGATCGATATAGGCCATTGCCTCCGACAGGAGCGTGAGATTGATCGCGGCCGCAAACGTCACTGTCGCTGCCAACTTGCTGGGTTTCATGGGCCCTCCAGGGATATCCGGGTTGTCTCGACCACCGACGTCACATCGCTGAGCTTGTACGGCGTGCGGTATTGCGAGGCGAATTGCCGGCTTTCGAGGATCGGAAGCCCGGCGTCGAAGTACTCGTTGAAAATTCGGCGGAAATAGTTGACGGGCGTTTCGCCGTCGGGAATCAGCCGGCCTTCGACTCCCGGGGCATGGATTGCCGCGAAATTCGCAAACCGGACGCGCAGCTGCTCGTCTGCCGTGAGACCGTTGACCAGATTCGGCCCGTGATCGGAGTGGATCAGCACGACAGGCGGCCGCGCCGAGGTTTCGAGAATCTTCGTAACCGACGCGACGATGGCCTGGTTGACGAAGCCGAGCTGCTCGACATAGCTCGACTTGTCCTCCCAGAGCCTGGCCTGAAAGTCGAACTGGTTCGCGATCGTCGCATCGCTGAGCACCTTGCCGCTGCTGTCGAACAGATAGGGATGATGAGGCAGCAGGAAGTGCGCGAACACGAACTTCGGCCCTTCGCGGGTTCCGAGCCCGGCCAGAGTCTCGAAATTCATCAGATGACATTGCGCGAGGCTCTCGCCCTCGTCGAGCGCGCGGAGCCAGCTCGCTTCAACGACGGCGCGGACGAACTCGTTCGTGAATATGCTCGAGCTGCAGGGCAGAAGGACGTCGGCATGAAGATTGGTCTTGGTCCCGCCCCACGACGATTGCAGCTGGACAAACTCGTAGCCCAGGCCGCGCAGATACCGCGCGACAGCATTGTCGCGAATCGCGTCGTAGGTCTGGGTACGGCTGCGGCTTCCCGCGAGAATCGGTCCTTCGAGCACCTCGGGCAGGTAATTCATGTTGAGCGACGAGGACAGCGACAGGTGCGTCCAGGCGTAGTTGGAGTTGCCGCGATCGACTACGGCGAAGCCGAGGTCATGGAGCTCGCCGAGGAATATCGAATTGTCGAAACCATAGAGCGTCGACAACACGTCGCCGCGCGCATATCCGTCGAGAACGATCACGTAGATATCCGGCAACTCGCCGACAGCGGCAGGCGCCGCTTCTGCCGCCAGTGGTTGCGTGGAATCCGACGCCGCCGGCCGCGGAGCCGACAGCGCCTGAATGACGACGAAAGCGCCGAGCAAGGACGCAATGGTATTGAGCGGGCCGACGGCGCGGCGCGCGAGCTCTTCTTTCGTCCGCAAGCTTGCCGCGAGAGCGCCTGCAAGCAGCATCACCCAGACGATCGAGAGGATCGACGACGCATGCTCCGTGAAGAATCCGACGTCGGCGCCATCGGGGATATCGAGCACGTAAGCCTCGACGAGGCCGCCTGCGAGACCATAGCCGTAAAAAACCAGGGCCGTAGCGAGGACGGCGAGGCCGGCGCGATACCAGCTGCCCGAGATCAGCCGGTAACCGATTCCCAGGGCGGTCGCGACGGTCAGCACGACCGCGATCACGGCCGCGATCCAGACTGCCTCTGCCTGGCCGGGGTTGCGCGCCGCAATCGACGCGATCGGAAACACGGCCGCAAGCCAGGCAAAGAACGGAATCTGCCAGAGCTTTCGCAGCGTCACGGATGCACTCCAGGCTGCTCGTCCCAGGTCGGCGGCGGCACGACGGGCCGCTCGCGAACCGGCGCGAATCGTTGCTCGAGCGCCTCCCAGAGTGCGACCAGCTCGGGGGCGTCCGACGCTGTCGGCGGGGTATCGAGCCAGCGCGGGAGACCCGTCGCCGGATCGTAATAGAGGAGATGCTGCTGCCTGAAATCCGCGGCAGGGATCGAAGCGAAGATCCGGCCGTGGGATTCCGCCGCGTACTGCCGCGTGTCGAGCATCTCATCGATAAACTGTGTCCGGACCAGCACGCGGTCGGTATCCGGGTCGACCTCGTACTTGTCGACAGCCGTGCTGATGGCACTCGCCGTCATCACGAGCTCCGGCGAGATACCGCTCGGGTTGAATTCGGTCTCGAGAAACCGGACGCGGTCGCCCGAAGTCGCGGCGGAGCCCCCGCGAAGATCAGGCACGAGCGTGCGGCCGTCGAAACGCTGGTCGCCATCGAGATCGAGGAGGTCGAGCACCGTCGGCGCTATATCCTCGAGGGAAACGGGCATGTCGAACACGGCTCCGCCGCCATGCGCCAGGATGTCGTTGCCGTAGGCGCGCATGCCGAGCACAACGTGGTACTGGTCCGTCGAAAAGACATGGGTGCCATGACCGAAAATCTCGTGGGCTCCCAGCAGTCGGTCGACGACATGGTCGTGGCCGAAAATTGCCGAGGGCTCGCCCAAAGACTCGCCGTGATCCGAGAGTACGACGACGATCGCGTTGTCGAGCGCGCCCTTCTCTTCGAGCACGGACATGAGATCGCCGAACTGCTCGTCCACGCGACGCACGGCCATGCCGTAGTCCCTGTGTGAACGCTCGACCGGCGACAGGTCGGATATTTCCCGTCTCGTCAGCATCGGCGCCGTGGCCCAGGAATACGGCCAGTGCACGAGCGTGAAGTGGACGGCGAGCAGCGTCGGCTCGTCGAAGGAGACAGCCCTGTCGATGCGGTCGACGAACGTATCGGGATCGTAAGTCATGGCCGCCGCACGGTTGGCGTAACCATAGGGAAACAGCCATTTGCCGGCCGCGGTATTGACGAGGACATTGGCGAGCGGCGTATCGGCGAAGAATCCGATGATGAAGTCGGCTGCGCCCATCGGCGGGGCCAGCATCTGGTCGAAGCCGTAGGACTCGTCGAGGTTCGAGAACCTGACCTCGTCGATCGCATAGACCGTCCGGTAGCCGCTTGCCGACAGAAGGGCGGGCATCGTCGCGCCTTCATGGATGAGGTCGCGCGGCAGCAGGTTGACGAAGGCGCCGGTCGTATGCGGATGGCGGCCCGTGACGATCGAGACCCAGGCCGGGAAAGTCCGGGCCAGCGGCGTATAGGCATTGGAGAACCGGGCACCGCCGGCGAGAAATGCGTCGATCTCCGGAGTCAGACGCGATTCAGCGTTCTGCACGAAGTCCGTGCGCAGGGAATCGAGGCCGATCACGACGATATTTGGACGATCGAACTGCGCTTCGCTGCCACCGTGACCGAAGGCATTGAACATGGGCAGCGCAATGCCGGCCGCGAGACAGGCCACGCCGCCGACCCAGACCGCCTTCGAGCGGGCATGCGCGCGGTTTCGCAACGCGGCAGTTGCCAGCACCATCAGAATTGCGGTCGCGAGCAGGCCTGTCAGGATGGCAAAGATCGAAACCCCGGCAATGCCGGTGCGGACGAGCTTGCTATAGGGTTCGCCGAGGGACGACTGCGGATACCAGTTCGCATTGGCTGCCATCAGCCAGACGAAGCAGCAGATCAGCCAGAAGATCGCGAGCGTGCGCTGGGAATTGCGGGCCTCGGGCCAGGCGCAGCGAGTCAGCCGGGCGAGCGCCCAGCAGAGCACGCCGAGTACGGCGTGAAGCAGGACCAGAGCGACGACAAACTGCGCGAGCTCGGCGCCGAGCTTCGTGCCCCAGATCGGTTGGTTGAGGACCGCGTCGAAGACTCCGACGCGGAAGGCCGCGGAGCCCGCGTCGCCAAGCACACGAACGAACGAAAGGGCGAGAAACGCCTGGCTCCCGAGCAGAAGAATGAATAAGCCGTCGAATTTGCCGCCGCCGCGTGCGGGAATCATCGTAACCCTCTCATGCTCGGTCGCAAGAAGGCGCCGATTCAGCTGCGTTTTATACGTTACTCTTCCGGGGCGAATCCGTGAACCAGATCGCAACGACTCTGACGCCACCGTGCGACCCCGCTCCGCGCTTCCCCGAAGCCTGCTCGATGTCGCATATTCGGCCGGCGAATCTGGCTAGAATGCCCCTGCGCTGCGACCGGATGCGTCCCATATCCTGCTGAACGATGAAACCCACGGCCCTCGTAGTCGATGACGAACCGGACATCTGCGAGCTCCTGACGATCACGCTCGGGAGGATGGACATCGCGACGCGGACCTGTGGCGACATTGCATCCGCGAAGGAACTCCTGATTCGCGAATCGCCCGATCTCTGCCTGACCGACATGCGGCTGCCCGATGGCGACGGTCTCGAGCTCGTCGAGTGGATCCAGCGCGAGGCGCCGTCGACACCCGTCGCCGTGATCACGGCCCACGGCAGCGTCGAGACCGCAGTGCGCGCCCTAAAGCTGGGCGCCTTCGACTTCGTCTCGAAGCCGCTCGACCTCAACGACCTGCGCAAGCTCGTTACGACAGCCCTGAAACTCAGGGGAGGCGGCGAATCGCAGACCGGCAGCTCCGACCGCCTGATCGGCCGTTCCGAGCCGATGAATGCGCTGCGCCGGATGATCGCCAAAGTGGCGCGCAGCCAGGCGCCGGTTCATATCTCCGGTGAATCGGGCACGGGCAAGGAGCTCGTCGCACGCATGATCCATGAGTCGGGGCCCCGGAGCGACGGACCCTTCGTTGCGGTGAATTGCGGCGCGGTTCCGACAGAGCTGATGGAAAGCGAGTTCTTCGGCCACAAGAAGGGCAGCTTCACGGGCGCGGTCAGCGACAAGATCGGGCTCGTCGAGACGGCCGAAGGCGGAACCCTGTTCCTCGACGAGGTCGCCGACCTGCCGCTCAATATGCAAGTCAAGCTGCTCCGGGTGATCCAGGAGAAGACGATCCGGCCCGTCGGCGACAACACCGAACGCGCCGTGGACATCAGGATACTGAGCGCCACTCATCGAGAGCTCGCCGATCTTGTCGAGCACGGCAACTTCCGCGAGGACCTCTACTACCGGATCAACGTCATTGAGCTCAAGGTGCCGCCATTGCGCGAGCGCGGCGAGGACGTGCTGCTGCTCACCCGGGCGATCCTGGCGCGCAATGCTGCCGTCGGGACCGTGCCAAGGGTGACGGCGGCTGCCCAGACGGCCCTGCTCGCCTACCACTTTCCCGGCAATGTTCGTGAGCTCGAAAACATCCTCGAGCGGGCGCAGACGCTTTGCAGCAACGATCTCATCGACAGCGATGACATCAAGCTGCGCCATCCGGCGGAACGCGAAGCCAACGTCATGTCGCCGGGTCCGGTCGCCGCGGCTCCCACGGCGCCGGGATCGCTGGGCACCCAGCTCGAGGACATCGAACGCGACGCGATCATCAAGGCACTGGAGAAGACGCGCTACAACAAGACCAAGGCCGCGCAGGTCCTCGGGATCAGCTTTCGCGCGCTGCGCTATCGCATCAAGAAGCTCGGGATCGAGTAGAGCCCGTTCAGCGCTTCTCCAGGAGTGCCGCTTTTTGTCACTTCTGGACTCTTTTGCGTCTGGGCGTCGCCATACGCCAACGGCAATATGTCTAGCGCCACTCGGGTCACGGCGGCCACAGCAGGCGCTGAGGCCAGTCGCGACGCGGAATGTGACATCTGGCAGCGGCGATTGGCACAGCGTTTGCAGTGTTACCGCCAGATGCGATTTGTTGGCATCGACTTTGTGACTCTGTACCACCTCTAGAGGAGCTTCTCGAAATGAAGAATCTGCAAAAGGGCTTTACGCTGATCGAACTCATGATCGTCGTGGCCATCATCGGCATTCTCGCCGCCATCGCGATTCCGGCGTACCAGGATTACACGATCCGTGCGCAGGTCTCCGAGGGCATGAACCTGGCCGCGGCCGCGAAGGCTGCTGTCGCCGAGACGTATCTGAACCGTGGAACCGCGCCGGCTGACCGTGCCGAAGCCGGTATGGAAAACTCCATCGGTGACGGCTCTGAAACCCAGGGCAAGTACGTCGCGAGCGTTCAGGTTGACACCGGCGAGATCATCATCACGTACGGCAATGAAGCGCACGACAACATCGACGGCATGGTCCTCATCCTGACCCCGTTCCTGTCGGAGGACGAGAGCGTCGTCTGGCAGTGTGGTCTTGCGACGACCGGCGCCGATGGCGGCTTCTCTCCCATGGGTGCCGATACGTCGAATGGCAGCACCACGGTTGCCACGCAGTATCTGCCCTCGGCTTGCCGCGCCTAAGATTCTTAGATCAGTTCTAAGAACTCTGAAAGCCCCCGCTCCGGCGGGGGCTTTTTTTTCCGTTTCCAGGTAGTGGCGTGGGGCCTCGGGCACCCCCCCCCGACGCGGTCCTGGACACAGCCCCGCATAAGTAAAATTCCGTCACAAATAGCAATGTCCGCGGTTGACGGTTCCACCTATAAGCTGGAAAGTACTGAGCCTGTTGCCAGTGAACGAATCCGCCCGATAGGAAGCTGATGGCCGCTACCGCACCCCAGGGGTCCATGTCCGGCCTGCCGCGCAGGCTCGTCCAGGACGGCATCGTCTCCGAGGAAGACCTGGCCTCCGCCCTCGATGAGGCCCAGCGCAGCGGCTCGAGCCTCGTTCCGATCCTCGTCGCCAGACAGGCCGGCTCGGCCAGACGTATCGCGGTCGCCGCTGCCCATGAGTTCGGAGTCCCGCTACTCGACCTCGATTCGCTCGAGCTCGACCTCGACGTCGTCCGCCTCGTCAACGAGAAACTGCTGACCAAGCACCGCGTGCTGCCGCTGCTGCAGCGCGGCAAGCGCCTCTACATCGGCGTCGGCGACCCGACGAATCTGCAAGCGCTCGACGAAATCAAGTTCCAGGTCAATCTCCGCATCGAGCCCATCGTCGTCGAGCAGGACAAGCTCGAGGCCCGCGTCGGCCGCGCGATCGAAGCCGTCGACACGACCATGTCGAGCATGGGTGACGATGACTTCGACATGGACAATCTCGAGGTCTCGGGCGGCGACGAGGAAATCGGCCCGGCCGTCACGAGCGCCGACGTCGAAGACGCTCCGGTCGTCAAGTTCGTCAACAAGGTCATGCTCGACGCCATCAAGCGTGGCGCTTCGGACATTCACTTCGAACCCTACGAGAAATTCTTCCGCATCAGACTTCGTCAGGACGGCGTGCTGACCGAATTCGCCAAGCCTCCGGTCGCGCTGTCGCTGAAGCTTGCGGCGAGACTCAAGGTTATGGCCCGCCTCGACATCGCCGAGCGTCGCGTCCCCCAGGACGGGCGCATCAAGATGAAGCTGTCGAAAAACCGGGCGATCGACTTCCGCGTCAACACCTGTCCCACGCTCTACGGCGAAAAGGTCGTCTGCCGCATTCTCGACCCATCGAGCGCCCAGCTCGGCATCGACGCGCTCGGCTACGAGGAAGAGCAGAAGCAGATCTACCTCAAGAACCTCGCGAAGCCATACGGGATGATCCTCGTCACGGGCCCGACGGGCAGCGGCAAGACGGTGTCGCTCTACACGGGCCTCAATATCCTTAATACGGGCGACCGCAATATTTCCACGGCCGAGGATCCGGCCGAAATCAACATGCCGGGCGTCAATCAGGTCAACGTCAACCCCAAGGTCGGCCTGACCTTCGCCTCAGCGTTGCGCGCCTTCCTGCGCCAGGACCCCGACATCATCATGGTCGGCGAGGTACGCGACCTCGAGACCGCCGAGATTGCGATCAAAGCCGCCCAGACCGGTCACCTCGTGCTGTCGACGCTGCATACCAACGACGCGCCGAAAACGCTCACTCGCATGGTCGACATGGGCGTAAAGCCCTACGCGATCGCGAGCACGGTCAGCCTGATCATCGCCCAGCGGCTCGCGCGGCGACTCTGCGACAACTGCAAGGAGCCGATCGACGTGCCCGCCGAGGCGCTGCGCAAGGAAGGGTTTACGCAGGCCGATATCGATGAGGGCGTCACCATTCACGCGGCGAAGGGCTGCAACTCCTGCACATCGGGTTACAAGGGCCGCGTCGGCATCTACCAGGTCATGCCGGTCACGGAGACCATCGGCCGCATCATCATGGGTGGCGGCAATGCGATGCAGATCGCCGACCAGGCGAAAGCGGACGGCATCGCGGATCTCCGGGCGTCGGGATTGCGCAAAGTCAAGGACGGCGTCACAAGTTTGGAAGAGATCAACAGGGTTACAATCGACTGACCTCAGGGCAGCCGATTTGACCCCGTAAGTTCTTCCGGAGACTCGAGAGCGATGGCTCAGACAGCGGCGATCAAACAGTTTCCCTTCACCTGGGAAGGCACGGACCGCGCCGGCAAGAAGGTCAAGGGCAAGGTCGTGTCCACGACCGAGGCCGCCGTTCGGTCGGAGCTCCGACGCCAGGGCGTCGTGGCAACCCGCGTGCGCAAGCAGAGCTCGATGTTCCAGACCAAGGGCAAGGTCACGGCCGCCGACATCGCGATTTTCTCGCGGCAGCTCGCGACCATGATGTCCGCCGGCATTCCGCTCGTGCAATCCTTCGACATCGTCGGCGCCGGACACGAAAATCCGGCGATGCAGAAGCTGATTCTCGCGATCAAGGCAGACGTCGAAGGCGGCTCGGCCCTCGCGGTGGCGCTCGGCAAACATCCGCTGCACTTCGACGATCTGTTCGTCAATCTCGTCACCGCCGGCGAACAGGCGGGCGCGCTCGAGACCCTGCTCGACAAGATCGCCACGTACAAGGAGAAGACCGAGGCCATCAAGAAGAAGGTCAAAAAGGCCCTCTTCTATCCTGCCGCGGTCGTCGTCGTCGCCCTCATCGTCACCGCGATCCTGCTGATCTACGTGATCCCCGAGTTCGAATCGCTGTTCCAGGGATTCGGTGCCGACCTTCCGGCGTTCACGCGCCTGGTGATCGACATCTCCAAATTCGTCCGCGACCAGGGATGGATCATCGCCATCGCGATCGGCGGCGGCGTCGCCGCATTCATTTACTTCAAGAAGCGATCGCGCGCCTTCCAGCATTTCCTCGACCGGGCCGTGCTCCGCGTCCCGATCATTGGCCCGATCCTCAACAAGTCGGCGATTGCGCGGTATGCGCGAACGCTGTCGACGACGTTCGCGGCGGGCGTGCCGCTCGTCGAGGCGTTGAACTCGGTGGCGGGCGCGACCGGCAACATCGTTTACGAGACGGCCGTGCTCAGGATGCGCGATGAGGTCGCGACGGGCACGCGCCTGCAGCGCGCCATGGAGAACACCGACCTCTTCCCCAACATGGTGAACCAGATGGTGGCCGTCGGCGAGGAATCGGGCTCGCTCGACGACATGTCGGCCAAGGTCGCCGATTTCTACGAAGAGGAAGTCGACAACGCCGTCGACAGCATGTCGAGCCTGCTCGAGCCGCTGATCATGGCCATCCTCGGCGTGCTCGTGGGCGGCCTCGTCATCGCCATGTACCTCCCCATTTTCAAGATGGGCGCCGTCGTCTGACGACATCGTCTTGACGATCTTCGAGATTTGGCCGCAGGCGTTGCTCGTGATGAGCCTCGCGCTCGGGCTCGTCGTCGGCAGCTTTCTCAACGTCGTCGCCTACCGCCTGCCGATCATGCTCGACCGCGCCTGGCGCGACGAGCTGGCCGCCGCGACGGGAGCCCCGCAGAACCCTGCCGCACCGCAGGAGCGCTTCAATCTCGCCGTACCGGCGTCGCGCTGCCCGAGCTGCCGCGCGCCGATTCGCGCCTGGCAGAACATCCCCGTGCTGAGCTGGCTCCTGCTGAAAGGGCGCTGCGCCGCGTGCACGGCGCCGATTTCGCCGCGTTACCCGATCGTCGAGGCTTGCACGGGCATCCTCAGCGCTGCGGTCGCCTGGCGCTTCGGTCCGACGGCGGCGACGGCGGCTGCCCTCGTGCTGACCTGGTTTCTCATCGCCCTGTCGCTGATCGACCTCGACCACAAGCTGCTCCCGGACAACCTGACGCTACCGCTGCTCTGGCTCGGGCTCCTGGTCGCACTCCTCGAGCCCGGCGGCGCACCCCTGTTCGTCGATCTCCGCGCCAGCGTCATCGGCGCCGCGGCCGGATATCTGAGCCTCTGGTCGGTCTACCAGCTGTTCAAGCTGCTGACGGGCAAGGAAGGCATGGGCTATGGCGACTTCAAGCTGCTCGCTGCGCTCGGCGCCTGGCTCGGCTGGCAGCTCCTGCCGCTCGTGATCGTGCTGTCGGCAGCGGTCGGCTCGATCGTCGGCTTGAGCCTCATCGTCACGGGTCACCGCTCGCGCCAGGCCGAGATTCCCTTTGGGCCTTACCTGGCGGGCGCCGGCTGGATCGCCCTGCTCTTCGGCCGCGATATCATCGGCTGGTATCTGAGCATCACGGGATAGTCAGTGACAGGCAACCGGGCCGCAGTGCTCCTCGTCGGACTGACCGGGGGCATTGCGAGCGGCAAGTCCACGGTGGCCAGGCTTTTCGGCGAGCTCGGCGCCGACATCATCGATACCGACGAGATTGCGCGCGCGCTCGTCAGGCCCGGGAGCCCGGTCCTGGCCGGGATCATCGAGCGCTTCGGCCCGGACCTGCAGACCGCGGATGGCTCCCTCGACCGGCGCCGCCTGCGCACGCTGATCTTTGCCGATCCCGAGATCCGGCGCGAGCTCGAGGCCATGCTGCATCCCCCGATCCGGGCGGAGGCCCTGGCGCGCGCCGCGGCGAGCTCCGCGCCCTACGCAATTCTCGTCGTGCCGCTCCTGTTCGAGACCGGCTTCGATCGCCTCGTCGACCGGCGGCTCGTCGTCGATTGTCCCGAGTCGCAACAGATCGAGCGGCTCATCGCGCGCGACGGCATTAGCGAAACCGAGGCGCGCGCGATGCTCGCTGCCCAGATGTCCCGGGAAGAACGGAAGCTTCGAGCCGACGATTGCCTCGACAACTCCGGCTCGCTCGAGTCGACTCAGTCCCGGGTGCGGGAGCTTCACGCGAACTTTCTGCATCTGGCGACAAATTGCCCGAGACCTTGAGGTCGCGCAGAATACCCGGATGGCCGAAGCGCCCCGCTATCAGACCGAGCCCGGCACCGAAAGCCGGCTCATCGCGTTCGAGCAGCCGCTCAACGAGCGCATGCGCAGTTTTCTGCGCGTGGAGTTCCTGCACGGCCAGGCGCTGCTGCACGCGCGCCATGAAGCCGACTACGGCGCGCGCGCCGCGATCACCCATCTGCTCGAGATCCTGACGATCACGACGCGCGGCGACATCCGTGCCGATGCCCTGCGGGAGCTCGACAGCCACGGCACGCGTCTCGGCAACTTCCGGAGCAGCCCGGGGGTCGATACCGAGCGCCTGACGCGTCTTATGGGCCAGATCGACTCGAATCGGCAGGCACTGGCCGACGTCGGCAAGAATTTCCTTGCGCCCCTGCGCGAAAACGAATTTCTCAATGCCATCCGCCATCGCAGCGCCATCCCCGGCGGAACCTGCATGTTCGATCTGCCCGATTTCGGCTACTGGCTCCAGCTGCCGGGATCGGAACGAAGCCGACAACTCAGGACCTGGCTCGACCAGTTGAAACCGATGTGCGATGCCGTCGACCTCATTCTCTGGCTGACGCGCGAGGCGAGCACTCCGACGCGGCACGTCGCCCAGGGCGGTCTCTACAACCTGAGCCTCAACAAGGAAGACGACTACGACCTCGTGCGCGTGCTCGTGCCGGAGAGCTCGGGGCTCTATCCGGAAATCAGCGCGGGACAGCATCGCTTCACGGTGCGATTCGCGGAATGGCAGGGCACGGAGACGCGCGCCCGGCAGGCCGCCAACGACGTCCCCTTCTTCCTGGCGCTCTGTTAGATCGAATTTCTCCGAGTTTCAGGCGCAGGCGCAACCTACTGTGTGAGATTCGGGCTCGGGTTTCCTCCGAGCTCAGCGATGACCCTGGCGACCAGCGGCGCGTCGGCCGGCAGCATCGTCGCCGCTGACAGCGCCTCCGCATCGCACCAGCAGAGCTTCTGGCCCTCGCGCGCCTCGGCGGGCCCGCTGAACCGCTGCACCCACCAGACGTCGAGCCGGACGGCGCGATCGGGGTAGCGGAACCGGAGCTCGCAGAAGGGCTTCGCGTCGAGGACGACGATACCGAGCTCCTCGGCGAGCTCGCGCTTGAGACCCGCGATCGGCGGCTCGCCTTCTTCAAGCTTGCCGCCGGGAAATTCCCATGAGCCCGCCATGTGCTTGCCGACGGGGCGCTCGGCGATGAGGACGCGTCGCTCGCCGTCGGTCAGGATGCCGACGATGACGTCGATCTCGGGAACGTCGCCGCGAGGTTCGCTCAGCTCAACCGACCGTGGCACTGCTTGAATTTCTTGCCCGATCCGCAGGGACAGGGCTCGTTGCGGCCGACCTTCGGCTGTTCGCGAATGAATGGCGCCGCGGGCTCTGCGGCTGCCGCAGGCGGCGGAGCAGCGCGTCCCGGCAGCGGCGCATTCCGGCCAGCTGCTGGCTGCGGACGCGACGCCGGCGGCGCGCTCGCCTCCGGCGCGCGCGGGGCGATCGCCGCGAGGCCCGGCGCTTCGGCATGCTGGAAGCGCAGGTTGGCCGGTGCAGGACGCGGCGCCTCGATGGCAGTGGCATCCTCGGGACGGCGGATCTGGATCTTGGACAGGATCGTGATCGTGTCGCGCTTCACGCGCTCGAGCATGGCGCTGAACATCTCGAACGCCTCGCGCTTGTACTCCTGCTTGGGATTGCGCTGCGCGAAGCTGCGGAGCCCAATGCCCTGTCTCAGGTAATCGAGCGCGCCGATGTGCTCCTTCCAGTGCGAATCGAGCTGGCGCAGCATGATCTCCTTCTCGATCGCGTGCATGATGCGGTCGCCGACGGCCTGGCTCTTCGTCGCATAGTCCGCGACGATGGCCTCGAGGACGAGCCGATGCACGCCGGCCTCATCGAGGCCCTGGTCGGCCTCGACCTTCTGAGCCACATCGAGCCTCAGGGCGAACTCGCGCTCGAGCCCCTTGGCGAGCCCCTCGAGATCCCAGAGCTCCTCGACACTCTCGCGCGGGATGTACTCGCCTACGACTTCGCCGACGACTTCCTCGCGGATTGCGACGATTGCGTCGGCCACATCCGTGGCCTCCATGAGCTCGGTGCGTTGCTGGTAGACGACCTTGCGCTGATCGTTCGCGACGTCGTCGTATTCGAGCAGCTGCTTGCGGATATCGAAGTTGTGCGCCTCGACCTTGCGCTGCGCCCGCTCGATCTGGCGTGACAGCAATCGGCTCTCGATCGCCTCGCCGGCCTTCATGCCGGCCACCGACAGGAGTCGCTTGGTGCGCTCCGGGTCGCCGAAGATCCGCATGAGATTGTCTTCCATCGACAGATAGAACCGGCTCGAGCCAGGATCTCCCTGGCGACCCGACCGGCCGCGCAGCTGATTGTCGATGCGGCGCGACTCGTGGCGCTCGGTGCCGACGATATGCAGGCCGCCGACCTCGAGCACCCTGGCGTGCCGCTGCTTCCAGTCGGCCTCGAGCGCCTCGATTGCGGCAGCCGGCGCTTCCTTGCCAAGCGCCTCCTTCTCGGCCGCGAGGCTGCCGCCGAGCACGATATCCGTGCCGCGGCCGGCCATGTTCGTGGCGATGGTCACGGCACCTGGCCGGCCCGCCTGCATGACGATTTCCGCCTCGCGCTCGTGATATTTCGCGTTGAGGACGTTGTGCGGAACCTTGCGCTTCTTGAGCAGATTGGAGAGAGATTCCGAAGTCTCGATCGACGTCGTGCCGACGAGGACGGGCTGCTGGCGCGTATGACATTCGGCGATGTCGTCGAGGATTGCCTCGAATTTATCCGATGCCGTGAGATAGACGAGGTCGGGCGCGTCGTCGCGGATCATCGGCTTGTGCGTCGGAATCACGACGACCTCGAGCCCGTAGATCTGCTGGAACTCGTAGGCCTCGGTATCGGCCGTGCCGGTCATTCCGGCCAGTTTCTTGTACAGCCGGAAGAAATTCTGGAAGGTGATCGAGGCGACCGTCTGGTTCTCCTCCTTGACGCGCACACCCTCTTTCGCTTCAACGGCCTGATGCAGGCCGTCCGACCAGCGGCGGCCGGGCATCGTCCGGCCGGTGAAAACATCGACGATGACGACCTCGCCGTCCTTGACGATGTAGTCGACCTCGCGCTTGTAGAGCGCATGAGCGCGCAGCGCGGCCGTCAGGTGATGCATGAGGCGGATATTGGCGGGATCGTAGAGGCTATGGCCCGCCTCGAGGATGCCCGCGTTGTTGAGCAGGGCCTCGATCCGGTCCTGGCCTTCCTCGGTCAGGTGCGCCTGCTTGGCCTTCTCGTCGATCGAGTAGTCGCCCGGAACGAAGAGTTGCGCCTTGACGGGCTTGGCCTGCGCGTCGACGACGACGACGTGGTGACCCGAGTCCTCGGCCTTCGCAAGCGCGTCTCCGAGCGACATCACGCCGAGATCCTCGCCCTTGACGCCGGCGAGCGCGAGCTTGGACGCCTCGATCGCCTCGTTGGCCGGGCCGGTCGGGACGTCGTGCAGTTTGAGCTTCGGGATGATCGCGTTGATGCGGACGTAGAGCTCGGTGCTCTCTTCGGAGCGACCCGAAATGATCAATGGCGTCCGCGCTTCGTCGATGAGGATCGAGTCGACCTCGTCGACGACGGCGAACGAAAGCTTGCGTTGTGCCCGGTCCTCGGCGCGGAAGGCGAGGTTGTCGCGCAGGTAATCGAAGCCGAACTCGTTGTTCGTGCCGTAGGTGATGTCGGCGGCATAGGCGGCACGCTTTTCCTCGGTCGTCTGGCCGCTCTTGATGACGCCGACGGTGAGCCCGAGGAATCGGTAGACGGGTCCCATCCAGTCGGCGTCGCGCTGCGCCAGATACTCGTTGACCGTGACGATGTGGACGCCGTCGCCCGTCAGGGCATTGAGATAGGCCGCCAGCGTCGCGACGAGCGTCTTGCCCTCGCCCGTCCGCATCTCGGCGATCTTGCCCTGGTGCAGCGCGATACCGCCGACGAGCTGCATGTCGAAATGCCGCATCCCGAGCGTCCGCCGTGCGGCCTCGCGCACAACTGCGAAGGCCTCGGAAATCAGCGGATCCAGGCTGCCGGTCGACTTGTAGCGGGCCTTCAGGTCCTCGGTCCGCGCCATCAATGCGGTGTCTTCGAGCGCCTGCATCTGCGGCTCAAGCGCATTCGCGGCCCGGACGTGGACCTGATACTGCTTCAAGAGGCGCTGATTGCGGCTGCCGAACAGCCCCGTGAGGAGATTCGTGAGAACGTTGGGCAATCCGGATCCTTAGCTTGCAGGAGCGAGGCGCTATTCTAGGGGCTTCCCTCGCATATTGGGACCGAACCCCGCCGGAAAAAGGGGGTCAGAGCCCTTTTTCCTGCAGAGACGTCACGGCATCCCGGCTTGCATCAACAGGTGGGCGAGGGCGAGTTCCGCAGCGCGCCTTCCCGGCGCGCGAGGACTGTCTGAGCCAGCGCCCACCTGGTGATGCGAGCCGGTATCGGCGATATCGCCAGGGAAAAAGGGCTCTGACCCGCTTTCTCAGTTGATGAAGGTGAGGGGATTAACAGCGCGGCCGTCCTGGAGAACCTCGAAGTGCAGGTTCGGACCTGTCGCGCGGCCGGTGTCGCCCATGCGGGCGATGACGTCGCCGCGCTTCACGGTGTCACCGACATTCACGAGATTTTCGGCGTTGTGCGCGTAGCGCGTGACGTAGCCGTTACCGTGGTTGAGCTCGACCATCTGGCCGTAGCCGTAGCGGTCGCCGGCCCACGTGACAACGCCGGAAGCAACCGCGACGACGGAGTTGCCTTCGCGGCCGGCGAAATCGATGCCCTTGTGGAAAGCCAGGCGTCCGGTGAAGGGATCGCTGCGCTCGCCGAATTGCGAGGAGATGTACCCCGAGTTGACGGGACGCCCTTCCGGATGCACCTCGTCGGCGAGCTTGCGATTGAGGAGCAGATCCTCGAGAACGCCGAGCTGGCGGCTGCGATCGGCGATCTGGACGTCCAGGAGATCGAGGGAGCTCACGAGGCTGTCGAGATCGTTCCCTTCGCCCGGCACGAGCTCCTCGGGGCCGCCGACCGCGGGCTCGGTGGTGAAGTCGAATTCGCCGTCGCTCAATTCGGCCATCTGGGTCAGGCGCGAGCCGAGCGCATCGAGGCGCACGACATGGGCATTCATCTGCCCGAGGCGCTGGGCCAGGGCATCGACGTTTTGCTGCAAAGCCTCCCGCGTCGAGGCCAGGACTTCCTGCTGGGCGAGGATTTCCGATTCCCACTCCGCCACTTGCGCGGAGGGATTGTGCACACCGAAAATCTCGGCGGCGCGAAAGCCCGTATAGAACGTGACCGAGCAGATGGCAACCGCGGCCAGCGACAGGCCGAGCCAGATCCGCCCGGTGCTACATTGACCGAGGAGGCCTTTGTCCTTCGAGAGGAAGACTAGTTGCATGCGCGATCGCCTCGGAACTCTGTGCCGGCCTTATTATTCTCATGTGTCCGCTTGCGCGGTCCGCATGAGCTCGAAGCGACTCGAGTATAACGAATTCTGCCGTGCACCTTGCAACCCCGCTATCTTCGGATCCATCCCAAGATCGGTGGCTTTGCGTCCCGCCCTCACGGGCGGTTTGCCCCTTACCGCGCCTCGCCAGCATGGGGCGATCTGTGGCCTGGCTCAAGGATGGCGGGCGAAAAGATTGAATTCCGTCTCACAATGAGCGCCGGTGGACCCCGTCGGATAGGCGATTTGTTGCAAATCGGCGACATCGCCCGCCTCAAGGCCGAGGCGGCCGGGCGCCGCGATCTCAGGGAGCGGGTGCGTGCCGCGCTGCCGCCGCACGAGGCGGCGCATGTCGTCAGCGCCCGATTGGACGATGACGGTCGACTCACTATCGGGATGGACTCGGCCGCATGGGCCGCGCGTCTGCGTTACTCGACTGCGGAATTGCTCGGCAAGCGGATCAGGGTGCATGTGGCTGTGCCCGGTACCAACGACTGACGCGCTTTCGGCGGCGCGGCCCTGCGGGCCGCTTGCCTTGCGCGCGACGGCGGCGTGGCCCTACG
>Ga0315912_10000813_pt1 | contig 46172 bp, 38 predicted proteins | sample VfabasoilMG_FD_204469 | JGI IMG/M metagenome (GOLD analysis project Ga0315912, IMG submission 204469) | Garden soil microbial communities collected in Santa Monica, California, United States - V. faba soil | ecosystem: Environmental > Terrestrial > Soil > Garden | place: USA: California... | reverse complement strand
TGCATTCAAGGGTGACGATGATGCGGTGACCAGCGGCCATATCGGTCCTCGGGGAGATGGAGGGCGACGGCTATAGCAAGGTCCTGGGCACTATGCAACCGGCGGTCCAGCTAAAAGCGACGGCCCGAGACGTCGAAGCCGCGCGGGTTGATCCAGGACCGCGTCAAGTGTCTGCAATCTCAGCGAATTCTTGGCGAACGAATATCGCTCCGACCCCCTGGGAGAAGGCCGAAGCCCTCGATGACACGAACGTTGCGGAGGTGACGCAAAACACAAAAAGCCGTCCGGCCCTGGAGTGGAGCGGACGGCTTTTCGTTTGAAACGAAGGCTCGGGAACCTACTGCAGGATCTTGACGACGACCCCTGCACCCACCGTTCGGCCACCCTCACGGATCGCGAACTTGAGCCCGTCCTCGCAGGCGATGGTGTTGATGAGCTTCACCGTGAGTTCGATATTGTCCCCCGGCATCACCATCTCGACTCCGTCCGGCAGCTCGATGTCCCCCGTCACGTCGGTCGTCCGGAAGTAGAACTGCGGGCGATAGCCCTTGAAGAACGGGGTATGACGCCCGCCCTCCTCCTTCTTGAGCACATAGACCTGAGCCCTGAAGGTGGTGTGCGGCTGAATCGAACCGGGGACACACAACACTTGCCCGCGTTCGACGTCTTCCCGTTTGATCCCGCGAAGCAGCACGCCGACGTTGTCGCCCGCCTGCCCCTGATCGAGCAACTTGCGGAACATTTCGACGCCCGTGACCGTCGTCTTGGTGGTGTCGCGGATTCCGACGAGTTCGACTTCGTCGCCGACCCGGACGATTCCACGCTCGACCCGACCCGTCACCACGGTGCCACGGCCCGAAATGGTGAAGACGTCTTCGATCGGCAGCAAGAACGGCTTGTCCAACTCTCGCTTGGGCTCGGGGATCCAGGTATCGCAGGCCTCCATCAGGGCGAAGATGCACTTCGCATCTTCGGCTTCCCATTTCTCGGACTGCAGGGCTTTGAGTGCAGAACCCCTGACGATGGGGGTCGCCGAGTCGTATTCGTACTTGGCGAGCAACTCCTGAAGCTCGACTTCGACGAGCTCGATCATTTCCTGATCTTCCTCGGCGAGCATGTCGACTTTATTCAGGAAGATGACCAGTGCCGGAATGCCGACCTGGCGACCGAGCAGGATGTGCTCTCGGGTCTGCGGCATTGGACCGTCTGGAGCGCTCACGACGAGGATCGCCCCGTCCATCTGCGCAGCTCCAGTGATCATGTTCTTGATGTAGTCGGCATGCCCCGGGCAGTCGACGTGCGCGTAGTGGCGCTTGTCAGAGTTGTACTCGACGTGTGCCGTCGAGATCGTGATTCCACGTTCACGCTCTTCGGGGGCTTTGTCGATCTGATCGAAGTCCACCTTCTGCGCCCAGCCACGGAGGGACAGAACTTTGGTGATCGCCGCGGTCAGCGTTGTCTTGCCGTGGTCGACGTGACCGATCGTTCCGATGTTGACGTGCGGTTTTTCCCGAACGAACTTCTCTTTGGCCATTTCGATAGACCTTTGGGTGGGTCGTAGAAAAGTGTTGGCTTGCAGCTTCTACCGTGCCGGAGACGACTTGAGAAGACCGTCTCGAACACAAAAAAGGGAGCCCTCGACCGGACTTGAACCGGAGACCTCATCCTTACCAAGGATGCGCTCTACCAACTGAGCTACGAGGGCGGGGCGTTGGACTCGGCGACAGTCGTGCCGGAAGAGGAGAGCGGGAGACGAGGCTCGAACTCGCGACATTCAGCTTGGAAGGCTGACGCTCTACCAACTGAGCTACTCCCGCAAATCGAAAGGACCACAAGACGAACCCAAGAAACAGAGCTGAAGGCAGGGTCCAAAGAATAAGAAAACCTAAGGTAGCGCCGGGGGTACGAGGAGACTCGTCGTACCCTTGTTGGCGTTCGATGTCGAGTGGATGGGGTAGGATTCGAACCTACGAAGCGAAACGCGGCGGATTTACAGTCCGCTCCCTTTGGCCATCTCGGGCACCCATCCGAAGCTTCGGCCGCAGGAGCGGCGTCGGGTACGAAAAAACAAGCAGTTGCGATGTCTGGTGCAGGTCGTGCGGCAGGCGCGAATTTGAGCTGACGATGGGACTCGAACCCGCAACCCCCTGATTACAAATCAGGTGCTCTACCTATTGAGCTACGCCAGCAAGGGCCTCGCTGCGCTGATGTCTCCTTCTCGCCTTCACGCGGGCTAGCATTGCAGGTTCGTTGCGAACGGGCGCGGTGTATAACGCCTTGCGCGCAGGCGTGTCAACCCGTCTCTCCTGCCAGAGCAAGTGAAGGCTCCCGAGAACGCAAAACGATCGCATTTACGGCCGCCAGCTGACCACAAACTATTCTGCGCATAAGGCGCTGGACCAGTACGTCACGTGACGTGAACAAGTGCCCTCGAGCGCTGAACGACTCGCGTAGTTGGCACTCGTGTTTCGGCGGGCATGCTGGGTTTCGCGACGTGTCTCTCCACGAGCTAAAGGGTCGTCATAGGAGGGAGGTAGACCTGGTGCCTGGCGTCTGCCACGTCGGGATCGGTCGCGCCGATCTCGGATGCATCATCCAGTGGTTGGATGAGGCGTGGGCGAGATGTTCCGAGCCCCGTCTCGTGGGTGACCAGGACTGACTGCATGTGACCGAGCATCGCCCGCGTTTGCTCGATGAAGGGACTCTCATAACCTAGCTTGCGTGCGGTCTCGAGATTCTTCTCGAACACCCACATCGCTTTGTCCAACACCGGACGCAGCTGTTTCTTGAGCTCGGCCTCGTAGACATGCAGTTGCCGCTCGTCGAGCCACTCGGGTACGGGCGCGTTCATGAGCGCATCGTAGAACTCGCCGAAGAGGTGTCCGAGCTGAAATCCGGCCGCCGAAACCCAGAACATGTGCTTGGCTTCGATGCAGCGGTTGTAGGCCGCTTGAGCTTCGAGGAGCAGGTTGAGTTTGCGTTCGAACGCGACTTCCATAACCTTCTCGGGAAGTTCGATGGCGACGTCACGAAACCGTCGATGGACGATCGCTGCCCGATAAAATCGGGCCATCCCGACGAAGTAATAGTTGGTGAATCGCTCCGTCTGGTCGCGTGCAGCAGCTTCATAGACGTCATCGGCGCGCCGAAGAATCTCGTCGGCCTCATCGAGGCGATCGAGATTGAACATCGCGTATCCCTGCCGAGCGAGAGCCTCGACACGTGAACTCGGCAGTTGGCCGATCGCTTCGGCGACGGTCTCGAAACTGGTTGCGGAGTCTTGCCAAGCCCCGAGCTCAGCTTGGCAAGACCCCTGGTGAGTTCGAACGAAGACTGCGTCCTCCGAGGCAGCAAAGCGTTCTAGAAAGCTCTGATAAGCAGCGAGCGCGGCTCGACAATCACCGATGGCTTCTTGTGCTCGCCCCAAACCGATGAGCGCACGAGAACGGAGCTCCGAGTCGCGCGGTAGATCGCCGAGCACGCGACCAAAGAGGGCCACCGCGCGCGGTCCGTCTTCGGCAAGAAGTGCGGCTTCCGCTGCCCCCAACCTTGAAAGAGGATCCGAATCCGCTGGTGTGGCCAGCTCGTTCACTCGTGACTCCGAAACAGGAACCGACGACGACTCCGCACGATGTGCGGCACACCCCAGCGCCGCTGCGACACCCAGCGGTGCCAACTTCCATACTCGCCCCGCGGTCCGCTGCTGCATCACCACGCCCACGACACAGGCCGATCCGAAACGTTCCGCATCACACTGCGACGACGACCTGCTTCAGCCTTCGAGTTTGGGCGTCGAGTACCAGACCATGAGGAGGGACGCTTGATACTGCGGGTCCATCGACATTCGCTCCGCGTCGAGAACCTCTTGATACGCCTGCACGCAAGTCGGACAAGGTGTTCCGTTGAGCATGCGCTGTGGGAGCCAGGCCATGGTGACCCGAGCGTCCGCGCTCCGAACTTTGAACGCGCGAGCGATGGCCTCTGCCGCCGGAAGATCACCCGGGGCAAGATGTGCGACTTCGAAGGCCGCTTTCTCCCTCGCGAACCAAAACGCATCGACTCGGCCCAACGTCTTCAAGTAGCAGTCCTTGTCGGCTCCACATTCCTCGAGCACGCCGACGCCGGTCTGCCACTTCTCGAGTTCGGTTTTGACCGTGGAGTCGTCGTTGGAAGCCATCGCCGACTTGACCGCACCGATGTCCTCGGGCCTCGCCGCCAAGATGGCGAACCGTGCCGCCTCCCAACGGGGTTCGTACTCGTAGCCCTTTTCGACGATTTCGCTGTCGTACTCTCCTGAACGGATCGTTTCGGTCAAACAGCTCAAGGCCTCGGGACCCCCCATGCGGCCCAAGGCTTCGAGCATGGGGAAGTTGTCGCCTGGGTTTCGGGTGACCCCGAGGCAACGACATATCGCTGGCGCCGCCTTGGGATCGCCGATCACTCCGAGCGCATGAACGGTCACTGCTCGCAGCGAAACCGCATCGGCGTCTGGCTCCTCCGCGTCGTCGGCCGCTTTGCGTTTGGGGGCTCGACGGCGTTTCGTCGGGCCAGAGGAACAGTCGGCGGACGGCATGAATGCGACAAGTTCGTCGACCACCTCTGGAGAACCGATGGCCCCGAGAATGCCAACCGCGGTTTGCTGGACCTGGAGCTGAGCGACATCGTTTTGGGCAGCCAACGTCTGCACCTCGGCATGCTCGCCACGAAGCATTTGCAACACCTTGGGCACTGCCGCGGGTCCGACCCCAGCCAACGCCACCTTCACGCGCTCTGCAATGTTGTTGATGACGGGCGCATCTGGCACACGAAACGTGACGGTCAAGAGTGCATCCACAGCAGCGGGGTCGCCGATTTTTCCGAGCGCCTCTGCAGCCGCCCGATGAACGACCACGGGCTGGGCGTCCTTGGTCTGCGCCAAGGCCTTGATGAGAACCGGAACGGCCACGGGATCCCGCAACTCGCCCAGAGTTTGCGCCATCAAGATCCGAAGCTTGCCCGGCTCACTCGTAGACTCATCCAGTTTTGGGTTCGCGATCACCTTCTCGAATTGTTCGACGATGGCCGGCGCGCACGCCTTGGCCTTCGCCTTTTTGATCCCGTCGAGCGCCAACGCGGTGCGTTTGCGGCCATCCGCGCTGCCATCGAGCACCAGCGCTCGCGACCAGATCGCCGCGCCTTCAGGGCGCCCGGCGTCGAGGAGCAGCGCCAAGATGTTTTCTTGCTGCTCGATCGCCTCATCCCAAATCTCCGAGAAGACTGGAATGACTTTGTCGGCGAACTCTTGGAGCCGCTCGTCCTTGGCCTTCGACGTCACGACGGTCTTCGTCAAACGCTCAAGCCCCATGAATCCCGGCGCTCGTTTGGACGGGTCCTTGATCCGCGCGACGTGGGTTTCGAAGAGGTTGGGGTCCGGCTCTTTGCAGGCGACTCCAAGCAGAGCCACCGCGAAGACCGACGTGATGAAAATGGGAGAAGTGTGTCGACGGCGGAAAGACACGGTCCTCAAATGGTACACGAACGCGCAGCGGGCGCCAACATGTTCGTCGGATTCGAGAAACTCGACGTTCCGCCTGCCGAAACAGCCCTCTCAAGGTCGACGGTGAACGCGACGCTTACCCGGTTTGGGTACTCGAGCTCGTGGTGGTCCTTTTCGCGCCGTATTTTCCGGCGTCGGGCCCCCGACCGGTTCGAGTCCGTCGGACGTCTCGAGCTCGGAGTGGCGGACCACCACCGTTTGTTCTTCGAGATCGGGACCACGCAACTGAGGTCGGGGAATGGCTGCAACGCGACGGGCTGGGTCCGGCGTAGGTGGTGAAGACGAAGTCGACACCGAAGGGGCTGGCGTTCGTTCCGACAGGCGTGTGGCGACCGTTCGTGGTCGCGTCGAGGGCTCGATCGTGTTCGGTCGCGGACGGAGTTGGGGTGTCACCGCTCGTCGCTCTCGTGGTCGCGCGGCAACTTCCTGGCCCATCGCAACATTTCCACGAAACGCAGCGCCATCGGCAATGATGACGCGTGGCGCCTCGATATCCCCGACGAGTTTCGCCCCCGCTTTGAGCGTCACGGAGTCTTCGGCTTTGACGTTACCGAGAACGACACCTTCGACCACGACGTCTCGCGCTTGTACGGTCGCGACGACGACACCTTGGACCGCAACGAAAAGCGTCTCCGTGAGGTGGATCGAACCTTCGACCCGCCCCTGAACGTAAAGATCCTCTTCCCCAGAAACCCGTCCATTGACTTGGATTCCCGGTCCGATCAAGGTTTGAGCTTCGCCCGACGTGGGCGTAACGGGTGCAGGCTGACGTGTGGTGGTGGTTGCCATCAGCTAGCCGTCCATGTCGACGTTGCCCTTGAACGAGGCTCCGTCGGCGATCAGGACTCGGGGGGCTCGAATGTCGCCCACGACGCGACAGTTGCTCTTGAGCTCGGCGCGTTCGAGGGCCTGGATATCCCCGGTAACCGTACCGAGGATCGTGATCGTCGAGGTTTCCACGTTGGCTTCGACGACCCCCGTCTCTTCGACGAAGATGTTTTGTCGGAGGCTTACCCGCCCTTTGACTGTACCTTGAACCACGAGATCTTCGTCGCCGGTGATCTCGCCATCGATGACGATGGTGCTTCCTATGATCGTGTTGGCCATGAGGTGTCGGAGAGAAACTTTTGGTTTGGAAACGACGGAACGAGACGGAGCCTAACGAACGCTCTTGCGCAAAGGCTCCGGGAGGTCGACATCCATGTCGACGGCACCATCGAAGTGAGCACCATCGTTGATGATGACGCGCGGAGCCTTGACGTTGCCGGCCACGCGCGCTCCTTTTTCGATGGTGATCGAGCGAGATGCCGAGATGTCTCCATGCACTTGGCCGTGGACCTCGATGCTCTCGACCTCCAGGTCGGCTTCGACCTGACCGGACTCGGCGACGACGAGGTGACCGCTCAGCGACACGGTTCCTTCCAAGCGCCCCTCGACCACCAAATCTTCCTCGCCCACGAGGTTGCCGCGAACGGCGATTTCCGGACCGATGACACAGTTTCCACCAGGGACGCGAGAAGATTGGGCCATAGGCGCGCTCGGAGACGCGGGCGCAGGCTAGCAACACGGCGTTCGGCGGGTCAAGCAAAGTCCGCCGACGCGAACTGACGGGTAACCGGCCATCGACGCCTGACGAACCGCCTATCGCGAGGTTAGCCCATGGTGCTAGAGGTATACCGCGATCATGAACTCACGTGCAGTGAGACGACCGCCGAGGCAAACGTGAACGAGGTATGGCCGCGCCCAGAGGATCCGATCGAGCGCGCGGACCTTTCGCGCTATTTCGAGCAGGCCGAGCGATCCGATCGGTCGACACATATGGTCGGGACGGAGTTCGAGAAGTTTGGCGTTGCTGTCGGACGGCCAGATGAGCCGCTGCGGCCGGTCACTTACGCCGATCACATCGTCCCCGTATTCGACAAGCTGGTCGCGACCTACGGGTGGGAACCGGGTCCGAACCGTGGCATCAACGGAGAAATGATCGAGCTTCGCCGCGCCGGCGCATCGATCACTCTCGAACCAGGTGGCCAGCTCGAGATTTCCGGCGCGCCGGTTCGCAACGTTCATCAAACCTACGCGGAAATCTCCGAGCATCGCCGCGAACTCGACACCGTCTCCGAACAGCTGGGACTCGCTTGGTTTGCCGCGGGTCACCATCCATGGGCAACACGGGAGGAGATCTCCTGGATGCCAAAGGCGCGCTACGCCATCATGCGGCGGTACCTACCGACCCGCGGTGCGATGGCGATCGACATGATGCTACGTACCTGTACCGTCCAGGCGAATCTCGACTATGCGTCGGAACAAAACTGCGGTGAACGGCTGCGTCTGATGAGTGCGCTCGGTCCCTTCATCAACGCCATGTTTGCGAACTCGTCGTTTCGCGAGGGCAAGGCGACGGGGCGGGCGTCGTGGCGCGCTCAGGTCTGGACTCAGGTCGATCCCGACCGATGCGGCATTCGCCCACTGTTCTTCGAAGACGGGTTTTCTTACGAGCGCTACGTCGACTGGGCGCTCGATGTTCCCATGTTCTTCGTCAAGCGCGGCGCGACCTACCACCCTTTTCACGAAACCTTCCGCACGTTTCTGGCGCGCGGATTCGTCGTCGACAATGTCCGCCTCGACGCCACGTGGGCCGATTGGGGGACGCATCTTTCGACTTTGTTTCCCGAAGTCCGCATCAAGCCCTATTTGGAATTCCGATCCGCCGACGCGGGTGGATCGAAGTTCTTGTTCGCCTTACCCGCGCTCCTGAAAGGACTCGTCTACGACGAGGCCGCGAGCAACGAAGCCTGGGAGGTTCTCCGAAATCGTTCGTTCGAAGACCGGCTTGCGTTGACCGACCTGGCGAGTCGACATGGCCTGCGGGCCGAGCCCATTCGGAAGGTCGCCGTTCGTCTCTTCGAGTTGGCGCGACAGGGTCTCGAGCGTCACGATGTAAGGGACGCCCGTGGTCGCAACGAAACGCGATTCCTTCTTTCGTTGGAGCCTCTCCTCGCTCGCGGCGTTTCGCCGGGCGATCTCGTCATCGAAGCTCTGGGGGAGGCGCCGGGCCGCTCGGTGGCAGCCCAACACGCCTTCGTCAAAGCGTTTCATTTCGCGGGCGCCTTGGGTTGAGAGCGTCGCGCCGATCTGCGTCGTTGGAACGGTGCTGGCCGGTGCGCTTGCGTGCCAACGCGACCCGGTCCCGAACCTCGCGATTCCAATTCCCGAACTCAACACGCCCCAACCGGCTCCGAGTGTTTCGCAGCCGAGCCCGAATCGGCCGACGCGCACCTTTGAGTCCAAAACGAGGCGCGTCGATCCGGTCTCTGCACAAACCGCGCATGCCCTCATCCAGGGGAGAATGTTTGGGGGCCCGCTGCCTGAGACCCCGCTCGTTCACTTCACCCCGATCGAGGATCCGAGCGGGGAAGCGTTACGACCGTTCTATGATGCGCTCGACGAAATCCTGTCGAACCGCAACGGGACGGTGACGGACGCACAACCCCGCAAGGTTCGTATCGCGTTCTACGGCTCGTCCTCGGTCGCAGCCGACCGCTACACCGGGTATCTCCGCGGATACTTGCAACATCGTTTCGGCGATGGCGGAGTAGGATTCGTCTCGCTCGTACCGCTATCGGCGTGGCATCGACACACCGAGCTCGCATTATCGGCGTCCAAGCAATGGGTCGTCGAGCACACCCTGCCGAACAAGAGGACGCAGCTCGATGGTCGCTACGGGTTGCTCGGCGCATCAGCACGCTCATCGCGACGCTCGACGTATACCCAACTCTTGCCGACGAGGGGGGCCAACACCGACCCGTCGAACAGTGACACGATCGAACTCCATTACCTTCGTCAACCTCGAGGTGGCCATTTCGACCTGCTCGGCCCTCAGGGGACCCCCTACGCGATCGACACGCGAGCAGATTCGTTTGGCCTCGGCCTGTTCGAAGCGCCCGACCCTCACCGGCTGTTTCCCATGACCGTGCGTGTCCACGGCGATGGAGAGGTCCGTCTGTTTGGGGCCGTGCTCGAACGAAACAGCCATGGGGTCGTGCTGGATGAGCTCGGCGTCGGTGGAAGCCGAGCGGCCGACTTGCTCACCTGGACCGAGGACCTCTGGCTCGGACCCCTCGAACGTCGGAATCCTGCCCTCTTTGTCCTCGCCTACGGTGCCAACGAAGCCATGGACGTCGATGAACCCATCGAGGTCTACCGTGACAACCTCCTCGCCGTTCTCGACAAGTTCGAGCGAGCGACCCCGACAGCCGCTTGCGTCCTCGTCGGTCCCGCGGACTTCCGTCTCGAACAAGACCGGATGTGGGTATCTCGACCTCGGATCGACGCCATTATCAAGGTCCAACGCAGCGTGGCGTTTGCCCGAGGCTGCGGATTCTTCGATACCCGAGCCTTCGCTGGCGGTGATGGATCGATGAACGCGTGGGTGACTGCCGATCCGCCGCTCGCCAAGGTCGATCACCTTCACCTCACCACGCTCGGATATCTCTACATGGGTCGGACGTTTGCCGACGCCCTGATGGCGGGCTACGACTCTCCTTAGCGTTTCCGCAACTTGGACTCGCCCTGGGTCATCGTGTAGCGTGCAGGCCCATGCAACGCTTCGGATCGGCAACCGCGATCATGTTCGTCGCCCTCTCGATGTCCACCGCTTGCGGAGGAACCACGGACAAGCCACCGGGATCGCAGAAGCTCGTCAAGACATCGAAGAGCGGGTCCGAACATCCTGCGATCGAACCGGTCGCTCCACTCGAAACTCCAACGGCCGCATGGAGCTGGAATCTTCCCGCGGGACTCGACAAACCGCCGTTGGTCCCCGCCGGCAATCCCATGAGCCAACCGAAAGTGGATCTCGGCCACCAGCTATTCATGGACAAGCGTCTGAGCGTCGATGGAAGCCGCAGCTGCTACAGCTGCCACCAAAACCATCTCGGCAATGCCGATGGACGCAAGACCGCGCTTGGGCCGAAGAACACCGTCCTGCCGCGGAACACGCCCACGATCTGGAGCGTCGCGTACCACCCTGCGCTCTACTGGGACGGGCGATCGGCAGATCTCGAACAACAAGCGATCGCCGCCCTCAAAGGAGGGAACATGGGCCTCGGCGACGGGCTCGAGGCCAAGGCGGCGGAGATCGGGCTGCTACCCGAGTACGCGCGAGCGTTCGCGGAGGCATTCGAGTTGAGCGATGGGGCGAAAATCGAAGCCGTGCACGTCGCCCAAGCGATTTCCGCCTACGAGCGGACACTGCTCTGCGGTGGGACGAAATGGGATACGCAAGAAGGGATGACCGAGCAGCAACGCCGTGGACAAGCGCTGTTCGTGGACAAAGCGGCCTGCATTACCTGCCACAGCGGTCTCGCGTTGAGCGACGGGCTGTTCCACGTCACGGGCGTCGCGATCGATCCTGCCGCAGCCAATCCCGACGTGGGGCGATTCAAGGTCACGAGCGATCCCAAGGACAAGTTCGCGTTCCGCACCCCAACGATGCGGAACATCGCCAGGACGGCGCCCTACTTCCACGACGGCAGCGTCGCGACCTTGGACGAGGCGGTTCGCATCATGGCGACGGGTGGCAAACCTCAGGCCGGACTCAAAACGGATGACCTCCTCAAGGATCGTCAACTGAGCGAAGCAGAGCTCGCCGACCTCATCGCTTTCCTCTCCGTGTTCGACTGCCCAGGCGAGTTGGAGATCGTTGGGGACCAATCCGCGGAAGGGATCGCGGGTCCGACCTGAGGCTGGCTCAAATCTCCAGATCCTCTGGAACTGCGATTGCATCGATGAAGGCTTCTGGGTAGGAGTCTTCGTCGAGCAGCACCCGCGGCGCTTCGTTTTCGGAGACGGAGCCGGACACCCGATCGCTCGCCTCGAATGAGAGGATTTCGGTCTCAGGAACCCCTTCTTCGTCGTCGAGTCCGGGCTCGCTCGCATGGGCTTCGAGGATCTCGAAGTCATCGAGCTCGAGGACATCGCCATCCTCGAGATCCTCGACTTCCGAGTCATCGTTCGCCGATTCATCGTCGTCCGATTCAGCAACCGGGCTCGACGCGGACGACAGATTCTGCTCGGCCTCGAACGCCCCGAGCTCCTCCTCCCCGAGGAGCGGACCGGTTTCGGAGTCGTCGACAAGAGCCTTCGTTGGATCACTCTGGCGACGCCGGAGTTTTCCGCGGGGAGGGGGCGGCGGCGAACTCGAACGGAGCGAGCTTCCGTCGCCGTTGCCGAGCAACAACCCGAGTTCGGGATCCTCGGAGAGCCCCACCACGAGCTCTTGCGCTCGAACCCGCGCCCACGCGAGGAGAGCATCGATATCGCTTGGGGCGACTTCCTCTCGATGCAGCAGCTCCTCGAGTGCGGTTTCGTTCATGCGACTTGCGACCCTATCACGACACCGACGCACGCAGCATCTGTCGCAACGCGGATGGTCCAGCCGCTAGAGCATTCCCCAGACCCGAAACGTTCGGGCCACCGGCTTGCGCCATGTCTGGTCGGCCGCCTCCCCGTCCATCGATGTGCGGAGCAAGAGCTTCGGCGAGCTTCCCGGCGTGAACTCGACCTTCGAGATCCTTCGTGGCGGCAACCAGCAGCGTCGCCTTGCCTTCCGTATCCGCGCCGAGCAACACGACCCCTGATCTCAGCCGGTCGCGAAACACGTCCGCAGCCGCTCGCAGTGCTTTGGCATCGCCAACGCCAACCCGACGGACCAAGAGTTGGACACCCTCCACGTCGACGACTTCATCGTCACCCCCTCCTCCACCGGTTGCGAGCCGCTGCTGGAGTTGCTCGATCTGGCGCTCCTTCGCCTTCAACTCGCCCTGTAGCTTTTCGACGCGCGCGGGCACCTCTTCGACCGACCCAACATGTAGGTGCTCCATCGTTTGGTGAGTCAGCGACGCCAACTCCTGGATGTACCGCAGAGCGCCCAAGCCCGTCACCGCCTCGATGCGTCGAACACCCTGCGCGATGTTTCCATCGGAAACGATCTTGAACAGGCCGATGTCGCCCGCTCGCGCGACATGGGTTCCTCCGCAGAGCTCGAGGCTGTCACTGCCGATCCGAACCACCCGAACAGCTTCTCCGTATTTCGCCTCGAACAGGCCGATCGCTCCCGCTTGCTTCGCGCCGTCATGAGTCATGACGTCAGTCCCGGTCGCAGCGTTGGCCAACACCAACCCGTTGACATGGTTCTCGATCCGCCGCTGCTGCAAGTCCGTCAAGGGCCGATTGTGGCTGTAGTCGAAACGCAACCGCTCCGGGGTCACGAGCGATCCCTTTTGAACGACGTGACCACCGAGCTCGGTTCGCAACGCCAAGTGCAAGAGATGCGTCGCGCTGTGATTGCGGCGGATCGCGTTTCGGCGGTTCGTATCGACGTCTGCACGAACGCGTTGTGGACGTCGAAGCGTCCCGCTCCGAACGATGCCGTGATGGATGTGGAGCTTTCCGACCGGCTTCTTCGTATCGAGAATCTCGACGTCAACGCCATCGCCGCGAAGCATGCCGGTATCGCCAACCTGTCCGCCGCTCTCGGCATACAGGGGCGTTCGATCGAGGATCACTTCGACCTTGGATCCGGCATTCGCGAACTCGACCCGCTCGGCCTCGTTCACGATGGCGACGATCTGCACGTCGGCCTCGGTCGTCTCGTAGCCGAGGAACTCCGTATCGCCAAGTTCTTCGTGCAGCGCAAAGTAGAGGTCGTCGATCCGTTGGCCCGAGCCGAGTTTCACGTCGGACCCCACGACATGCTTGGTCGCTGCCCGGGCTGCGTCTTCATCGAGCGTCTTCCCCCGCTCCGCGACGATGATCCCGGTGAGATCGATCGGAAACCCATACGTGGTGTAGAGGTCTCCGGCGACCGACGGATCGAAGACGCGTTCGCTCCCCATCGTTTCGATGACGCGATCGACCAATCGGAGGCCGCGATCGAGGGTGCGGCGGAAGATCTCTTCTTCGGCCTGCACCACTTCGCGAATCGTGGACGCTCGCTCCTGCAGCAGCGGAAACACCTCGCCGAAAACCTCGATCACGGAGTCGCAAACGGCGTGTAGGAACGACCGCTCGAGCCCGACGTCCGTGCCGTATCGGATCGCTCGTCGCATGATCCGGCGCAGCACGTAGGACCGGCCATCGCGATCGGGAAACACCCCATCGGCGATCAGGAACGCTGCGGCACGGGCATGGTCGGCGATCACACGGAAGGGAGCCTCACTCCCCGAACTCGCCCCTGTAGCGCCAGCAAGCCGTTTGGCGCAAGCGACCATCGGCGCGAGCAGGTCGGTTTCGTAGTTGCTTTCGACCCCGGCCACCGTCGCGGCGACCCGTTCGAGGCCCGAGCCCGTGTCGATGCTCGGTTTGGGCAACGACGTCATACGTCCACCCTCGTGCTTTTCGTACTGCATGAACACGAGGTTCCACAGTTCGAGATAGAGGTTGTCTTCGAACCCCGGCCCTCGACCCGGTTCTCCCGCGTGCCCCGGCGCTGCATCTCCGCGGAACAGGTGGATTTCGGAGCAGGGCCCGCACGGGCCGGTGTCCCCCATCTGCCAAAAGTTGTCCTTCGCAGTGCAGCGGTAGATCCGGTTTTCCGGGACGAATCGTCGCCAAAGCTCGAAGGCCTCGTCGTCCGCGGGAGCCTCCTCGCCTTCTCCGTTGAACACGGTCACCGCGAGGCGATGGGGGGCGATGCCCAACTCCTCGGTCAGGAAGTCCCAACCCCAGGCGATCGCCTCGGCCTTGAAGTAGTCGCCAAACGAGAAGTTGCCGAGCATCTCGAACAGCGTCTGGTGCCGTGGCGTAAACCCCACATTGTCGAGGTCGTTGTGTTTGCCGCCCGCGCGGAGACAACGTTGAACCGTCACCGCTCGGCTGTACGGCCGGGTTTCTCGACCCGTAAAGACGTCCTTGAACTGGTTCATCCCGGCGTTGACAAACAGCAACGACGGATCGTTTTGCGGCACGAGCGACGAACTCGGTACGTGCGTGTGGCCTCGTGCAATGAAGAAGTCGACGAAGCGCTGCCGAACCTCGGCGGCGCTGAGAACCTTGCGTGTCATGGAAGTTCGCCTTGTCAGCCGTAGGAGCGGTCGACGGCCAGTCCCGTGGTGTTCGTGGCGGCCCCGCCCGTGACCCCGCGGAAATATAGGGCGAAATCGTCCGGATTGGTGGATGCGCCGAGCGCCATCTCGTAAGTGACGAGATTCCGCTGCACGAGCTCCGTCAGCGACTGATCGAAGGAGATCATTCCATAAGGATGGGCGCCATCCTTGATGGCGTCGATGACCTCGTGAGTGCGGCGCTCATCGGCGATGAGTTCTCGAACCCGCGGGGTGTTGATGAGCACCTCGACCGCCGGAATCATTCCCCGGCCGTCCGCCCGCGGTAGCAACCGCTGCGACACGATGGCGGTGAGGATCGAAGCGAGCTGCAACCGCGTCGCATTTTGCTGATGTGGCGGATACATCTGGACCACGCGGGCGATGGTCTCCTGTGCATCGATCGTGTGCAGGGTCGAAAATACGAGGTGGCCGGTTTCCGCCGCGAGCATGGCAGTACTCATGGTTTCGAGATCTCGCATCTCACCGACGAGCACGACATCCGGGTCCTGGCGCAGTGCGGACCGCAACGCGTTCTCGAAGCTTCGGGTATCGAAGCCTAGCTCTCGCTGATTGACCACCGACCGATGATCCTTGAACACGTACTCGATCGGATCCTCGATCGTGATGATGTGGGTCGCGCGTTCGTAGTTGATGACGTTCATCAACGAAGCGAGCGTGGTCGACTTGCCCGAACCGGTGATGCCTGTGACGAGTACGAGGCCCCGCTGTTCCCGAGCGAGGTCGCGAACCCGGGTCGGCAAATTCAGGCGCTCGAACGGCGGGATGTCTGCCGCGATGACGCGCATCACCATCCCGGTCTGTCCTCGCTGCTTGAAGATGTTCACCCGGTAGCGATTCCCATCAGGGGTCGCGTACGCCAGGTCCACCTCCTGATCGACCGAAAATTTCTCGTGCGTGCGCTCATTCATGATGTTCACCGCAAACGTGTTGACGACATCCGCCGTCATCGGGGGAACGTCTTTGAGCGTCCGTAGCGCACCACGGATTCTGAACACGGGCGGCAGTCCGACCTTGAGGTGGACATCGGAAGCGCCCAGCTTGCGCGCTGCCTGCAACACCCGGTCGAAGATCTCGTTCATCGGGAACGAAAGTAGCGCAAGTCGACCAACGGATCCCGAACCTTCCTGGTCCGTCAGGTCGAGGTCCTGGTACGCGAACGGCGCCTATCGAATCGAGCCGTTTCAACGCCAAATCCTCGGGCTCGGACGAAACGAGGCGTGCTTGGCTCGACCGGCCTTGGCGTGAATCTGCCCGGGGTGGACGCCCGGTCGACGAGCCGCTGCTCGAACGCTCGAATTCGGCACCGCTCGTCAGAACGGGTCCTCCAATTTCAGCAAGGGGTCTTTCGAGCACCTCAGGCGATGGGTGGGGTCTGGTCGGGGACTCTCCTAGACCCATTTCCGGACTGCCTCGACAGTTTCGCGACGGTCGCATCACCGTTTCGCGTTCCCACCTCAATGTGATCTCCGCGACGCCGATAGAGGACCTTGGCAGAGCAAGAGGTTCCAATCCCGCCTCACCGAGGAGGGGCCGGAACAGAAAGGCCCCCGATCGTGCTGCGCACTCGAATGGCGAAAGCGACGGCTCTGCTCTTGGGATCCACTGCGTGCGCCGCGGGCCAAAACGCCGTGGATGTCGTCGAACAGAACATCGATCTACCCAGCCTTGCCGTCGGCAGTGGTCTCGTCCTCGACCACGGCCTCGCTCTGGGTGACGGCCTCGCTCTCGATCACGGCCTCGCTCTCGATCACGGTCTCGCTCTTGATCATGGCCTCGCAGAAAGTCATGGCCTCCTCGAATCCCGTGGATACATGACGTCGGAAGCCGGCCAGATGTTCGTGCAATCTCTCGTCGAATGCGCGTTGCCGGTCGGCGACGGCATCACGAAGATCGACGTCGTCCACGGCGCGGAGAGAACATTTCCAGGCCTCCTCGGCGTCGCCCCGGAATGGAAAGATGGCCCTTGCGATGACGAGTGCCAGGAATGGGTATCGGCCTGTCTACTTGCTCGCAGCTACTCGACGGGACAAGCGGCTTCGATCTATATGCGGGCGGATCATCCAGCGATCGGCCAAGCGGCAGATCCTCGTGGATTGTATCTGAAAGCCGAAGGCGCCTTCTACGGGAATCTGTTCAAGGATCCGCCGATTGCGTACTTCTGCCTCGAAGGGTCAGGCAGCATCTGGGACGATCTCGTTCGCCGTACTTGCAACGGCACCAACGATGAATCGTGCGGATTCACGTATACCGAAAGATGTTCGAACCACGAGCGCGAATGGGCCGACTGCGACTACATTCATGCCGGTGGTAGCTGGTTCCCCGGATACTGCAAGCAACGTTCCACGCCTCAGGGCGGCGTGTGGTATGGCCACCAAGTCTACCCAACGATCGCGGTCTACTTGCAGGGTCATGACCAAGACGACGACGGCGAGGGCCCAGCGGTTTTGCCCACCGTTCCGTCATGCCAATCCGCCAATCCGATCACGCTGCAGGCCGAGTCGATCACTCACCACGGTGGCTCGACCGTTGGCCGCTACTACAACATTACATCGTCGTGGGGCTACGTCGAGCAATGGAACTACTTCGCGCAATCCGCCAACCGCATACGGGTGCAAGCGAGATCCATCGACGGCGCAACCATGCGCGTGAAGGTCGGTGGATCCAGTATTGGGCGGGTCACGGTCAGCGATGCGTGGCGTGACTACGAATTCGCTCAAACCGGACGGGGCAATGTTCCGGTTCGCATCGAATTGGCTCGCGGAAGTGACCTTCAGATCGATTTCATCGTGTTCGAGGGCTGCGTCCATCGCACCGATGAACGAGCGTCCGGGGTATCGGACGGCTTGCTCATCGACAACCAGTGCCGCCCGCGATGCTTCAACGGAACGAGCGATCGAGACGGCGACGGATGGGGTTGGGAGAACAACCGTCCATGCGTGGCTCCTTGGTCCCACCTCGCGGTGGGACGCGACCCTTGCGATCTCCACGAACACCCACACGACCCTTACGAAGCTCGAAACAATGCGCGCGGCAGGAGCAGTAACGATGAGAGATCACGTGATCAAAGTTTTGATCGTCATGAGCGCGATAGGCTCGAACGCATGCAATCTGCCGCTTCCCGATGATGACGTCGCCGCCGATGCCAGCGACTTGCGGGGCCTCTCCCTCGCCAACGGCCTCTCCCTTGGCAATGGTCTCTCTCTCGCCAATGGCCTCTCTCTCGCCAACGGCCTCTCTCTCGCCAACGGCCTCTCTCTCGCCAACGGTCTCTCTCTCGCCAACGGTCTACTCTACGAGAACGGCCTGAGCAGCACGAACGGTTTCATGACGAGTGAAGCCGGTCAAACCTTCGTCAAGTACCTGGTCGAGTGCGCACTACCAGCGACCGCCAGCATCACGAAGAGCGATAGCGTGCATGGCGGGCAGCGTACCTTTCAGGGACTCGTCGGGCTCGCTCCCGAATGGAGAACCGGAGGCTGTGACGAAGATTGTCAGGAGTGGGTATCGGCATGTCTCTTGGCCCGCACCAATCAAACGGGCGCTTCGATTCCGATTTTCTTGCGCGCTGACCATCCGGCGATTGGGACCTCCGCAGACGCCACGGGGACCTACTCCAAAGGCGAGGCTGGGTACTACGGCAATCTCTTCATGAACCCGCCAGTTGCCTATTACTGTCTCGAAGGTGCAGGAGATATGTGGGGTCAGCTTGCAGGACGAACATGTGGCACCGCGTCGCCGAGCACGACGAGCGACTCCTGTGGGTTCACGTCGACGGAAATGTGCGGCAACCGAGGCGAAGAATGGGCCGACTGCGATTATATCGGCACGGGCAGCGCCGCATTCCCTGCATATTGCAAAGAGCACTCGGTTTATCGGAATAACGTCTGGGAAGGTCAGCACTACTACCCGACCATCGCCGTCTATCTGAAAGACAGCATCAATCCACCCCCCGCGACGACACCACCCTGTACGCCGTCATCGGTCACCGTGCAGGGTGAGTCGATGACCGGCAGTGGCGGTTCGGCGGGGCCTTCGGCCTGGACCCAGTACTGGAACGGAACCGCATCGACGTCCGTATCGATGGGCGAGTACGGGAACACGATCAAGGTGCGTGCTCGCGGCACGGTAGCGCGAGACCCAGGTCCTCACATGGTCGTCCGCGTTGGGACACAGACATTGGGTGGGGCAACTGCGGCCTCGACCTCGTTTCGCGACTATGCGTTCCAGTACATGGGCACCGGTGGTGTAAGGACGATTTCGGTCACGTTCGACAACGATGGCTCGTACTCCGGTCAGAACCGCGATCTCGTCATCGATTTCATCACGATCGATCGAGCGTGTCCGACGGGATGAGCGTCCACGCACTTCGGTTCCTCGCGACGGCCCGGTCGGCTGCTTGCACCGCCATCGCCTGAATCTTGGTTCGTCGTCCGACCGCTCGCATCGGTCGAATGCCGAAGCGTCTCCTCGACGACGCACGACTGCTTTGTCGTCGGAAACTCGCCGCCACCCCGTTGCCGATCACGGTCGGCGGCTTGGGGGGTGCGCGAAGCGACCTCCGCCCCGTTGTTCGAGCTCGCTCGATTCGACGCGGGCTCAAGGCGCGTCCGGTCGGCGTGCGGCCTGACTTCCCGACTCGGGCTTTGCCCGGAGTGCTGTTCGTGCCGCGCAAATCCTCCGCTCACTCCAAACCAGCGTGGTCTGGTAGCCTTCGCGCTTTGCGATGATGCCAGCCGTCGACCCCATCGTTCTCCGTCACGCGGTGCTCATGCTCGCCGCGGTCTGCCTCACGTTCGCGATGCGCCGCCCCGATCTCCTCGCGAGTATGGGTCTTCTCATCTTCGCGCTTCGCATCATCGGTCAGCGATCGGCGTGGCAACCTCGTGGATTTGGTGCCGCAAACACGGCGACCGTCATCAGGCTCGTCCTGACGGCCGCGCTCGCGTTCGTTCCCGCGAGTCGGTGCACGCTCTTGGCCCCCGCCACGCTCGCGTTGTTCGCCCTCGACGGCATCGATGGATGGCTCGCGCGAAAGCTCCGCATTGCGTCGGACTTCGGCGCCGCCTTGGACATGGAAGTCGACGCCTACTTCGTGGCGATGCTCTGCGCGTGCCTGTGGACGCTCGACAAGGGCGGAGCCTGGATCTTCCTACCCGCCGTGTTGCGCTACGTCCACGTCATCACGGTCGCGACGGTCCGTCGGGAAACGGAACCACGAAATCGACTCGCCCGTTATGCGTTCTCCGTTTCGGTATGTTCGTTCGCCGCAGCGTTTCTACCCTTTCCGCGGTTCGCCACGTTTGCCGCGTTGTTGGGGACGAGCATCTTGTGCGCTTCGTTCGGCCGGTCGTTCTGGTGGATGTTTCTCGGCGCGGATCGGGCGCGATAGATTGTCCAGAGTGTCATCCGGATGGCTGCAATTTCTGTCGAGGAGGTTCGAGCTTTGGATTGCGCGCCAGAAGCTCCGCCCGATATCGCATTGCTAGGGTGACGAGCCGGCCCCGGATCCGTAAACTCGGGGCGTACCCGTGACTTCGTCATTCACTCCGGACTCCTCCGACACCGCGACCCCTTCGCCCGACGTCATGGGATCGTCTCCCAGCGAAACGTCGTGGGAGCGAGACCGGGAGGTTGACCTGTCATCGCTCGAATACTTTTTTCGACCGCCGCCGTCGTTCCGCCCGAAACCTTCGGAAGGGGAGACGGAGCAACGCGTGCTGCAAGACGCGTTGAACCTAGCTGCGGACACGAGCCAAACGGATTCGGAGGCCTCGCGTTCGACGGGCGAGACGACGAAGACACTGCTCGGCCAACCAACTTTGGCCGATGCCGTCCCGCTCGAAGACGATGAACCCGAAGATGTCTTGGACGATGCCGAGACGCTGCTAGACTCGAGCGACGAAGTGGACGACTTCGAATCTGGATCGGGGACCCCGAATAGGGGTGTCGGCGAAACGATGTCTTCGCCGCCGATTGGGCACACGCAAATTGCCCGAGCACCCGAGAGTTCTTCCAATCCTGGATTCAGTCTCAACCTTCAAGCGATCCCGCTCGATTCCGATCCGCTGAGCGGAGCTACGATCGTCGCGCCAGGAGCCGCGCTTCCCAACCCATTCCGGCCAAAGATTCACGACTCCGATCGAGTCGTGACGACGACTCCGCCCCGTCGATCGAACTCGGGACCGAGCGCGGCAGCCAACAGCGCGATGGCTCGGGTTTGGCTTTCGGGAGTCCTCGTCGGCGGTGCGCTCGTCGCTTTGGGCGCCCTGGCATGGTTGCGTTGGCCTGCCCTGTTTGGCGCGCAGAGCGACGGAACTGCGACGCAGCTTGCAGCCGCCTCATCGGCGAGCCTCGACGGAGCGACTCCTTCCAGGGAAGAGGGTGTGGCGGGATCGCCAAGCGCGGAAAGCGACGCAGCTGCAATGGGTGACCCAGCCGAACGAGCCGGTGAGGGCCCATCCGAAGACCCGATTCAGATCGAGGACGAGGGCGCAGTTGGTGCTGCGCCCTCGGTTGGGTCGCCGACCCCCACGGACAAAGCCGCATCTCCTGCGGACGCTAGAGACTCCGGCGAAGGAGGTTCGCGGGGCGGCGCAACCAAAAGATCCAAGGCGGAAAAGTCGAAAGATGGGGACGAAAACGAAGTCGTCCCGGATGAAGTCGCCGCAGAAGCCGGGGCACCGGTTCCGGAAGAGGTCGCTCTCGGCGAAGAACCCATCCCCGAAGATCCATCATCCTTAGGCGCTGAACTGCTACCACCTCCGCCTCCGCCTCCAGCCCCGACGACCGAGGATGAAGGAGACGTCGCAACGGGCGATGATTCGGCCGACAACCTCCTCAACTCCGCGAAGACAGCCTACCGCCGCGGCGACGTGGCTTCGGCGCACCGATTGGCTTCGGAAAGCAACGCCAAGAAGTCGAGCGTGGCTGCGGTGAGCATCATGACCCGCGCGGCGTGTCGTCTCAACGATGAAGCCAAGGCCAAAGACGCGTTCAACCGACTCCCCGTGGCAGAACGAAACGTGATCCGACGAGAGTGCCGACAATACGGCGTACGGGTTGGGTTGTAGCATCACGAGGGCAAAGGCAGCCGTTGCCAGCGACCTTTGCGAAACGGCTCTTGAAGACTAACCGAGTAGAGCGGGTCGGGTCATCGCAACCAGCTCGTGGTGTTTGAAGCTGTCCCACCAGGAACGTAGCCGCGGAGCTCCGGCAAGCACTTGAGGTGCCTCCGGACACACCGACAAATAGTCCATGAGGGGCGCGAGCGCCAAATCGGCCACGCTCAACGATGGACCGCCGGCAAAAAGACCGTCGTTGATGAGGCCGTCCAGTCCCTTCGCAACCTTGGCCGATTCTTCGACACCCACGGCCACCGTCGCTTCATCTCGCGCATTTCCGAGCTTGGGTTGCACCACGCCCGGAACGAATACCTTCCATACGAACGGTTGGTACGCGTAGGAAAACGCCGCGGACATCACTTGGACCGCTCGTGCGACTCCGGCTGCTCCGGCGGGTTCGAGCGATGGACCATCGAACGCGAGATCGATGTAGCGCAGGATCGCCATCGTCTCGATGAGACGTGTGTCGTCGTGATGAAAGGCTGGAACCTTCGCAAACGGATGTCGAACCAGGTGCTCGGGGCCTTGCACTTCGCCCGAGATCACGTCGACTGGAACCAGCGAGTAGTGCTGCCTCTTGTACGCAAGAGCCATCCGCACCGTCCGAACGTAGGTGCTGTAATCCGCACCATAGAGAATCGGATCTGCCATCGTTCAACCTTTCCTTTCGGCGCCTGCGCCGACGGACGGAGAATACTCCTTCACCCACGCAACCCGAAAGGTGTGAACGGCCATGGCGTTGCGAAGGCAACGGACTGCCGTCGCGAGAGGCCTTTGCGAAACGCCCTTCGGGGACTAGCATCACTCTTGTGAAGTCGACGGCGAGACAACCCCCGCCGCCCCAGGGTCTCTACTCCCCCGCGGGCGCGAACACGGTTGTCCCCGGCGTATTTGGCCGTGCTTCGAAGGTGGCCCGCATGCCACGTTGGGCGGTCATGCTCGTCATCGTCGCGGCCATCTTCGTCCCGGCGGGTGTTCTCGTGATGGCGATTGCCATCCCAGCTTCCGATGCCTACGTCAAGAAGCAACGAGCCACCGAAGCCCGCGATGCCATCGAAAGGATATTCGATGGTGTCGCCACTCACCATGGGGAGACGCTACTTTGCCCGAACGATGGCAGGGATCACGGTGTAGCTGGACCGACGCCCTCGCTTCGCGTCGATTGCCACGACGATCCCAGTGGCTGCAGCCCCGATGGAACCGGTCCAGCATCGTACAGCAAAGCGGTTTGGGATGAACGTGTGTGGTCGCAGATCGGATTCTCGATGAGCGAGCCGCACTATTATCACTACTCCTTTCGTTGGCACAATGATGAGCAAGGTTGCTCTTTCGCCATTGCAGCGTTTGGTGACCTCGATGGGGATGGTTCGTTTTCCACGTTCGAACGGCAAGCGACCGCCGATGAGCTCGGAATCGATGGGGCGACCGCGGTTCTCGTCACCGATGAGCTCGAGTAGTTCGCGATAGCCTCCTCGACCGCCCGCATCGAACCTGTTACAAAATCGACGCCGCGAGGCGTGGGGAAGGCCTCCCGGGTTGGAGAGTGCCATCATGCATGATCTTGGGAATGAATCGGCCTCGCACGACAGTGGTGCGAAAGGCCCGCGCCAGTCCTCGTCGTATGCACGGACATTGAGACTCGCGCTCGCGATCCTCGTGCCCCTCGCCGCGTGTCAGGGGATCGATTCGGCCGTCCCGCTCGGTGCGTTCGAATCGAACGGGGATCTCGGCATGACACCCAAGGCCGGATCGATGCAGTTCGACCCCGCGACGGGTGAATACACGATCGTGGGTGGAGGCTCGAACATCTGGGGAACCACCGATGCATTTCATTTCGCATGGAAGAAAACCTCGGGAAACATCCGCCTGGCAGCCGACGTGAAGTTCGTCGGGGATGGCGGAGACCCCCATCGCAAAGCCGTGCTCATGATCCGACAAGATCTGAGTCCCTCGGCCGCGTATGCGGACATCGCCTTCCACGGCAACGGTCTACTCGCGATGCAATATCGGGAGGTATCAGGCGGGGAAACCCACGAAATACGGCTCCCGGCCCAAGGCCCTTCCCGTCTCGCGATCGAGCGTCGAGGCAACGAGTTCGTCGCGTCCGTCGAGCCACTGACAGACGGGGAACCGATCTCGACCCCTGCTCAAACGATCCAGTTTTCCGACTCCTTCTATGCAGGCATCGGAGTCAGTGCCCACAACGAGGAGGGCCTGCAGACCGCGATGTTTTCCAACGTGGTCCTTGCTCCACCGCCCCCGACCTCGCAGAAAGCCACGATCGTGAGCCCCACGCCAACCTCCCCGACCACTCCACCCAAGCCACGCAGCTACCGCAGCAAGATCGCCATCTTCGACCTCGTTTCGCGCGAGAGCGTCGTGGTCTTCCAAGCCGACCAGCTCATCGAAGCACCGAACTGGTCGCGGGACGGCAAGACCTTGGTCGTCAATACCGAAGGTCAGCTGTATCGAATCCCCACGGCACCTCAAGGTCAGGAAAAGCTCGAGGCGCTCGGGCTTGCACCGGAGTATCGCTGCAACAACGACCACGATTTTTCGCAGGACGGTCAATGGCTCGCGTTTTCGGCCTCGAGTCCATCCTCGGAACGCTCGCAAGTCTTCGTTGCCCGTGCGGATGGCTCGAACGTCAAGCTCCTCACCCCCACCGCACCGAGCTACTTTCACGGCTGGTCACCCGACGGCCAGTGGCTCGCGTTCGTGGCCGAACGCGGCAATGGTCGCTACGAACTCTACAGGGTTCCGGCGCAGGGCGGCCCGGAGGAACGATTGACGACCAAGGGCGGCTACGACGATGGCCCCGATTATAGCCCCGACGGCAAATGGCTCTACTTCAACTCCAACCGCTCCGGCCGTTGGGAGCTCTGGCGCATGCCCCCCGACGGGGCGGGTCCCAACGACGAAAAGGCACAACAGATCACGAACGATGGCCCCGAGGACTGGTTCCCGCATGTCTCGCCCGACGGCAAATGGATCGTCTTCCTCGCGTTCCCGGAAGGCACCAAAGGTCACGACGACCGTATCGAAGGGATGTCATTGCGCCTGATCGAAGCCCCGGGCGATGAGCTCACCACGTTGCCCCAAGTCGAACACCTGACGACGTTTTTCGGGGGTCAGGGCACGATCAACGTGAACTCGTGGTCGCCGGATTCGAAGCGGTTCGCTTACGTGATCTACGAACCATTGCCGTAAGGCTCAGTTGTCGGCGGAGAGGGCAGGCTCGTGGTCGCGAACCGGTCCTCGCCGCATGTCGCAGCTCGGTGGGGATGGACACCCCCCACCCCGAACCGTGGATCGAGCCACAGGATCAAGTCTCGATCAACGTTTTCCGAACGCGTTCGAGCAAGCGCTTCGTCTTGCGAATGCCGTCGTACTCATCCAGACGTTTGCCTTCGTACTCGACCCCCACGTAACCGTGATAGCCCGCTTCCGTGACGATCTCGAGCATCTTGCGGTAGTCGATCTTCGTCTCGTTGCCTTGTCCATCGAAGTCATACGATTTCGCGCTGACCGCCTTTGCGAATGGCATGAGTTGCCGAACGCCCTTATAACGATCGTACTCGGTTTTGTCGTCGATTCGAAAGTTCCCGAAATCAGGCAACGTACCGCAGCGCGGATGTCCCACTGTCGTCATCACCCGGGTCAGCCAAGCCCCATCCGATGAAAGGCCACCATGGTTCTCCACGATCACATTGATACCGTGGGGCTCGGCATACTCCGTGAGTGCGCGCAACCCCTCCGCCACGAACTTGATCTGCTCCTCGTAAGCCCCCTCGCTGTGCGCATTGACGCGAATGGCGTGACAGCCCAGGTACGCCGCCGCCTCGACCCACTTCTTGTGATTGTCCACGGTCGCCGTTCGTTTGGTCTTGTCCGGGTCGCCGAGCGCCCCTTCACGATCGATCATGATGAGGACGCTCCAAACTCCCTCACCGGCTGCCCGTCGCTTCATCTCCGCGAGGTAGTCTTTGGACTTCGCTTTGTCGGGGAAAAACTGGTTGACGTATTCGACGGCGTCGAACCCGAGACCATTGGCAACGACTGCAAAATCGAGTGGATCGATGCGTTTGTCGAACAACGCCTTGTGCAACGACCACTCCGCGAGCGACAACTTGAATGGCAGCGGCCGAGGTTTGGGTGGAGCTTTGGGCTTGACCGGGGCGATCGCATCTGAAGTAGGCTTGGCAGGTGTTTCCGGCTTGGCAGATGCTTCCGGTTCCGCTCGAGCCACGAGCGCGGTCCCCGGGGCCAACGCAGCCGCAGCGCCGAGCGTCAAGCACGCGGTTCGACCCAAAAAACTTCGGCGCGTTGACTCCCCTCGATCTCGTTCTCGTGTCTCGTCGATGCCCATCGCCTATGTTTTATCCCTGCTCACGAGGACCCGCCAAGACTCCCCCAACCAAAATTCAACCCGTGGATCCGGCTCTGCGCATCACACTGAAAGATCCTGAAACTTGCTCCGCGAAAAGGGAATGGCTCAAAACTTCCGCCGGGCAGGTCTAGCAACCGAGCGCACCGCTGCCCCCATCTGGGGGTTCGCACAACACGATGTCACCCACGCCATCGCAGGTGATCGGATTCGTCCGCGCGCAGGTCAGCGCGCATCCGGGTCCCGCACACCGGCACGTCGCGAACTCATCGCATTGGATCGTGCAGGTTGCACCCGCCGGGCAGACCACGTCGCAGGTACTGCTCTCCGTGCAGGCGAAACTACAGATCGAATCGGATTCGCATTCCGTATGGCAGACAGCACTGTTGCCACAATGTTGAGTGCATTCGGCTGCGCTCGCACACTCGAGCGAACACTGACTACTCGCCGTACAGTCGAAGCGACAGTCGTTCCGACATCGAAGCCCGCATTCGGAACTCTGTGCGCACTCGAGCTCGCAGGTCGCGGCGTCGCCACAATCGAGATCGCAGGACGATGATTCCGCACATGCAGCGCGGCAGTCATTCGTGCGAGCGCAATCGAGCTGACACACCGAAGACGCTTCACAGCCGATCGCACACTGGTCGCCCTCGCACGACACGTCGCAGGCTCGCGCTCCCCCGCACTGGCAAGACGAAGACACCTCGACGGTGTCACACACCTTGATCTCCACGTTGCCGCCGTGGGGAAGATCACCATGATCGCCGGTCTCGGCCGGAACTGGGATTACGTATCCCCCCTCCGACCCATCCTCGGCACAGGCTTCCAACGCGAGGACGATGATTCCGAAAGCGAGCGATCCAAGCGTTTTCACGGCGAATGTGGTTGTTCGATGGCCGGGTGAATGTGCAAGGCTCGAATGCAAACCAGGCGAAGCTCGGCCATCGTCTCGGCGGGGCTCAGTGTCGCGAAGTAGGCCAGGCATGAGACCTCCGCGACCGCACCACACCGCCGGACCGACTTCGTTCTAGGATGTGCTGGTTGAGGGGCCCATCCTGCCTCTTGAGCCTATGACGTCGCCTCGCTACGCACTTGTATTCTGGTTTACGGTTCAGGCAACTGGATGTGGCAGTCGCGACGTGATGTCGTTCGATGCCGACTTCCGATGCACGTTTCCGAATGCGGGGATCGTGGGTCTCACCAACGTCCAGCTCTCGGGAGAACCGGTCATTGCCGGTACGAATGCAAGCGTGTTTAGTAATGGCGATATCGTGATGGACGGCCTAGTCACCGTTGGGCTCGATCTCATGAGCGTCGGAAACGTCATTCCGCACGATGGCCACAACGTGATGGGTGCGATCATCGAAGGTCTCGCACCCATCTCGGTGCTCGACCCGAGTGACGCGGTCGCAGCCGCAGCCCTCGACAACGACAACGATCTGATCCCCTGCGTCCCCTTCAACGACGGCCTAGATTGCCGGGATGCGCTGACGAGCGACGGTATCCTAGACCTTGCCAATACCGACGAACTGACGCTTCCCGGAGGGACGTACTGGTTTCGCGAGATCCACATCGACGGATCGGCGCGGCTGAATGTGGATGGGAACGCAACGATCTATCTCGAGAACGGCGGCCAGCTGAATAGTTTCACGACCGCAACCTCGTTGACCGTGATCAGCGCGACGAGTTCACAATCGATCGAGTTCAATGGCGCCACGGCGGTCAACCTGGACGTCTATGCACCCTACGCCACGGTTCTGTTCACCGGCGATCAACAGTTCAGTGGATCGGTCGTCGGTGGCGACGTTCGCCTGAGTGGTTCGGCGAGCGTGACGACGAATCGAGATGCACTCGCGCCTTGGATCACATGCGCCGACGAGGGCGATACCGGGGGCACCGGATTCATCGAAGATCTTCCACCGCTACCGGATCTCGCGAGCTGAACGCGAACAGCCGGAGCGTTAAACGAAAACGCTCCCGCCGATCGGAACCGGCGAGAGCGTCGTGCATCGGCCGAGTAGGCCCGATGCAAACGCGGGCTACATGTCCATGCCGCCCATGCCACCCATACCACCACCGCCACCACCTGCGGCGGCCGGGGCTTCTTTCTTGGGTTTCTCCGCGATCATGGCTTCGGTCGTCAACATCATCCCAGCGACCGAGGCTGCATTCTCGAGAGCCGTACGAACGACTTTCGTCGGGTCGATGACGCCGTCGGCGACCAAGTCGGCATACGTTTGCTTGCGCGCGTTGTAGCCAAAGTTGGTGGTTCCTTCGCGGATCTTGTTGACGACCACGCTCGGCTCACCACCGGCGTTGGCGACGATCTGACGAAGTGGTTCTTCGAGAGCTCGTTTGACGATCGTCACACCGGTCTGCTGTTCGGCGGAGTCGGCTTTGAAGGTGGCGAGACCCTGCTGAGCGCGGATGAGAGCCACGCCGCCGCCCGGCACGATGCCTTCTTCGACCGCTGCACGAGTTGCATGCAGGGCGTCTTCGACGCGAGCCTTCTTCTCCTTCATTTCGACTTCGGACGCAGCACCGACCTTGATCACGGCCACACCGCCGACCAACTTCGCGAGACGCTCTTGCAGCTTCTCGCGGTCGTAGTCGCTGGTGGTGTCTTCGATCTGGTTGCGGATCTGCTTCACGCGGGCCTGAATGTCGGCCTTGAGACCGCCACCGTCGACGATGGTGGTGTTGTCCTTGTCGATCTTGACTTGCTTGGCGGTGCCGAGGTCTTGGATCGTGAGGTGCTCGAGCTTCTCGCCGAGGTCTTCGGTGAGGGCTTTGCCGCCGGTGAGCGTCGCGATGTCCTTCAACATCTCTTTGCGACGGTCGCCGAAGCCGGGCGCCTTGACGGCGGCGACTTGCAGCGTGCCACGAAGCTTGTTGACCACCAAGGTCGCAAGCGCTTCACCATCGACATCTTCGGCGATGATGAGCAGCGAACGGGCATTCTTGGCCACCTGCTCCAAGATCGGGAGCAAGTCCTTCATGGTCGAGATCTTCTTCTCGTGGAGCAGGATGAAGCAGTCACTGAGGGTGACTTCCATCCGGTCCTGATCCGTCACGAAGTACGGGCTGAGGTAGCCGCGGTCGAACTGCATGCCTTCGACGACATCGAGTTCCGTCGTGTTGGCCTTGTTCTCTTCGACCGTGATCACGCCCTCTTTGCCGACCTTCGACATCGCTTCGGCGATGAGGCGACCGATCTCTTCGTCACCGTTGGCGGAGATCGTTCCGACTTGGGCGATCTCGGCTTCACCTTGGGTCGCCTTCGAAAGGTCTTTGATGATCTTGACGGCGGCTTCGACCGCTCGGTCGATGCCGCGCTTGATCTCCATGGGGTCATGCCCCGCAGCGACCATCTTGATCCCTTCGCGGAACAGCGCTTGAGCAAGCACCGTCGCGGTCGTGGTCCCGTCGCCGGCGATGTCCGAGGTCTTCGAAGCGACCTCTTTGACCATCTGGGCGCCCATGTTCTCGAACTTGTCTTCGAGCTCGATCTCTTTCGCCACCGTCACACCGTCTTTGGTGACCGTTGGCGACCCCCACGACTTCTCGATGACGACATTGCGTCCGCGAGGTCCGAGAGTGACTTTCACCGCGTCCGCAAGGGTGTTGACACCCCGGAGGATGGCATTGCGGGCGCTTTCATCGAAGCGAACTTCCTTGGCTGCCATTGTGGAATCTCTTTTCTGTTCTCTGGTTCTTCGTTGAGAGGGGTAAAATTACTTCTCGATGACCGCGAGGATCTCGTCTTCGCGGAGCACGATGTTCTCTTCGCCATCGAGCTTGAGCTCGGTGCCGGCGTATTTGCCAAACAGGACTTCGTCGCCCTTGCTGACATCCAAAGCGATGCGCTTGCCAGATTCGTCGCGCTTGCCTTCCCCGACGGCGATCACGACGCCACGAGCAGGTTTCTCTTTGGCCGAATCGGGAATGTAGAGGCCGCCGGCGGTCTGTTTTTCCTCGGCAACACGCTTGACGACCAGACGGTCGTGAAGAGGACGGATTTTCATGGGTTTGATCTCCTCGTTTGCTTGAACCCTGAAGTGGGATTCGCGTTCAGGACCCCAGCCAGACATTCCAGCGGGAATGACCCGAACGGGGGACGGAAGACCGGTGGACGATGACATTTTCCTGAGATCACCGACGGTTCCGACCCGTGCCAGCAGTCGAGGGCGTCGACTGCTAGCGCGGCCGAGTCTAAGCCGGACTCATCCCTGGTCAACCACCCTCACGAAAAAAAAACACTGGTCGGTTTTGCGCATTTCCACAGGCCGCACCAGACTTGAGAGATCACTCATCCGCGCCTTCAAAACATCGTCAAAAGGAGCCCCGAATGCCCGTAGAGCCACTCGCGATCCAACATCACACGCTCGAATCCTACTTCTTCGAAGAGATTGAAGGGGTGCAAGAGCGAACGGGTTGGGGTCTCCCCACCGATGTCGAAGCATATGTTGTAAGTTTGCTTGCTCGTTATGCTCAACGGACTCAAGCGGCAGGGCGCCGAAGTCGGGCGCTCGCCCTCGAATATATGCGGGCGAAGAGCGAGTCCGGCGCGGCCAAGACCGCGGCCCTCCGCGGCGTCGGAGACCGAGCCCTCTATATCTCCGGCGTCGTTCCGCGAAGTCTGTCGCGCAGCCCGGTGAACGTTCGATACGTCCGTGGCATCGGAATCGCGGCGTATCGCGAGGTCGCAAGCTCTGGGCCGCTCCGGGTGCTCGGATTGCTCGCGGAGATGTTCGAACACGTCGCGAACGTCATCGGAGAAACGATCTCCGTCGGCCGCGAGAAACTCGACGGCGACGACGTCGAAAACCTGCTCGCCATCTTCGAACGATGGCGACGCGATCAAGACCCGCGCGACGCGAAGCGACTGCTTGCCGCCGGCGTCATGCTTCACGCGGACGGATCCGACCTCATCCAGTGACGCACGGCGTCACTCACAAGCTCGAAAGCCTGTTTCGAGGCCTCGAGGCACTCTACCAGATCCAAACGGGGCTCGATGTGGCGGAGCTTCTGCTTCCGCCGCAAGAGCACGGTGCGCGGGAAACCTTGTACTTGCGCGATGACGGTTCGGGTGCCCTCGAGGTCGGACTGTCCTTCGATCGAGCGACGCTCGACCACTTGTCCGCAAATACGCTCGACGAAGCGCTGACCGATGAAGGACTGGGGGCAACCTTGCCCGTACTCGAGGGCCTCAGTCACTTGGTCTACGTCGCCGAAGCGGCTCGACGTGAACGACCCGTGAGCGGCCTCGAGCTCGAAACCCAAGCCGAGGTCGACAAACTCGCCATCTGTCTGCTCCACCGATGGCCCCCGTCTCGCGCCGAATACCGAGACCTCGTCGACCGGCTCTATCATCGGTTCGAATTCACGACGTTCGGTCAAATGCATCGTGCCCGCTACGAATCGGCGAACCGCCTCGCGGCTCAGTTTGCTCGCCATCTCCAACCGCACGTCGAATCGAATCGGATCGTTGCGCTCCGTCAAGCACTACGAGGATTCTGGTCCTCCACGATGTCGGGCAAACGCCAGTTGGCGGCTTAACTATCCCGTCGACGTCTTCGCGGGAATTCGCGACAGCGCGCGCTCGGCCATCGCTACGATCGACAACGACGGGTTGACCCCCGGATTCGAAGACATCGCTGCGCCGTCGATGACATAGAGTCCAGCGTAGCCAAACGCACGGTGGTCCACATCGATCACTCCCGTGGCGGGACTCTCCCCCATGACGGCACCGCCCAACACGTGCGCGGTGGTGGGAATATTGAACAGAGTTTCCTGAAGCAGCGCGAATGGAAAGCCGTCGAGCACGTCACTGGCTTCTTTGGCGAGCGCCGTCGCTTCGGGGAATGAAGCCGTTGGAGGATCCCCTTCCTCGCGACGCGTCGTGAGGCCCCCGTGCCAAGCGCGTTGGAAGCGCAGCGTCCCCTGGATGGTTCGCATGTACATGAGAATCGACATTTTGCGAGCCATGTTGACGGCGGTGTATGCCCGGAAAACCGCGACGGGATGGCGGAAGCACACCCAAGCGAGCCGCAACAGGCGTTCCGCGCTCGTCTTCCCAGACACGTGCGGAGCCATCAGGATGCGGAAGAATCCCGAACCATCGCTGTATCGCACCGGTTCGACGCTTTCGTGCACACCGCAATGATAGATCGACCCAATCGCCAATCCGCGCGACAGGTCCGCGTCCGCTCGACGGGTGATCACACCGATGAACGATTCGGAGTTGGTTCGAACGCTTCGGCCGACGCGGTCCGAGAGCTTCGGCAGCCCCTGCGGATCGGCCTTCATGCGAAGCAGCAGATTCACGGTTCCGAGAACCCCTCCGGCCAGTACGACGCGGTCGCTCGTGTACGAGACGCGGCGACGCCCGAAGATGGCCGCGCCCTGTTTCGCCTCGATCGTATATCCGCCTTCGGGACGAGCTCGAACCGCGGTCACTTCGGTATCGGCCTGTAGGACGAGCCCTTTCTGCCGCGCCAAATGGAGGTAGTTCTTGTCGAGCGTGTTTTTGGCTCCGAAGCGGCATCCGAGCATGCACCCCCCACAATGGCGACAACCGCTCCGAGCCGGGCCTTCGCCTGAGAAATATGGGTCCGGCACCTCTTCGCCCGCTTGTCCAAAGTAGATCCCCACCTCGGTCGGTCGATACGCGTTCGACTCGCCGCGTCGCCGCGCGACTTCGCGAAGGGCCTCGTCGGCCTCCCCGAGCTTCGGATTCTGGGCGACCCCGAGCATCCGTCGAGCCGTGCGGTAGTGCGGTTCGAGTTCGTGACGCCAATCGGCCAGACCCGCCCAATCGCCCGACGAAAAGAACTCGTCGGGCGGCATCGGGAGGGTGGCGGCGTAGGTGATCGACCCTCCCCCAACCGCCACGCCGGACAGCACCGTGAGGTGCGGCATGATGGACATCTTGAAGAATCCACGAAAACCGAGCGTGGGCAGCCACATCCAGCGACGCAGGTTCCAGTTCGTCTTCGGCAGCTCATGGGGTGGGATTTCCCGCCCCTTCTCGAGCATGAGGACGCGGTACCCCTTCTCGACCAACCGCAACGCGGCAACGCTCCCACCGAACCCCGAACCGACGACAATGAAGTCGTAGTCGACCATCGCAGGGTCCACTCGTAGCGTGTTCGATGTCGCGTGGCCATTCCTGCGGGTTCGTTCTCGGTGCGCCGTCGTGTAAAACAGCGCCAATCATGACGAAATCGAGAGCCACCCTCCTTGTGTTTTCGGCACTCTCGCTCCTGGCCTGCCCACGAATGGACACGACAACGACGCCTCGAGCGTCGTCGGCGGAGCTCCGTCGGGTCTCCTACCAGAGCGACGCGACCCAGCAAAGCCGAGACTACTTTCTCTACTTGCCGACCGGCTACGAGCGCAAGGGAGATCGGGCTTGGCCGGTTCTCTTGTTTCTACACGGCAACGGCGAACGCGGGGACGGCAAAGCCGACCTCGACTACCTCTTGAAGAACGGCCCGCTCTACGAGGCCTGGATTCAGAAACGAGATCTCCCGTTCATCATCGTGGCGCCACAGCTACCCATGTATGGGCGAGATGAATACGCGGACTATCTCAAGCACCGAACGCGAACCGAGATCCCCACGCGGCTCGACGTGGGCGTACCACCGCGACCGCAACGCTTCGCCACGCACGGTCCCATGATCGGCGTCGCGGGCGAGTCGGAGCTTCCGCAAGGTCCGTATGGTCCCCCCATGGGGTGGCCGGAACTCGAGGACGACCTCCTTGCCATCCTCGAGCAGGTTCTGCGCCATGAAAACGCAGATCGGTCCCGGCAATACATCACGGGAGTCAGCTATGGAGGCTTTGGCACCTGGTACATCGCGAGTCGTCATCCCGATCGATTTGCGGCGATGGCTCCCGTGGTGGGTTACGGCCACCCCGATTTGATGCCCACCCTCGCCGCGGTCAAAATGCCGATCTGGTGTTTTGCCGGGGGACGCGACGAATCGGTCCCGGCGAAATACTTCTACGCGGGCATGAACCGGCTCGAGGAACTGGGCCACGACGACGTGCGGTTCACGGTCGAGGTCGACATGGGGCACGACGTTTGGTCGCGCGTCTATGAGGGCGACGATCTCTACGCTTGGATGTTGCGGCACGCTCGGTAGCGCGAATCGGGCTGGCCACGAAAGCGTCAGGGCACGGAATCGTCGGAACACCGCTTTGAGCCCTCACTCCGAAGCCTCACATCTCGCCGGACGTCCCCGTGAGGGTATTCCGTCTCGAGCGCTCGGATCGCATATGGGTGTCATTTGAACGCTGTTTCAGACACGCATGAAACCACGTAGTTCGTGGGCACTCGTGCGTGATCAGGCTATCCAGGCGACCTCACTTGCACCTTCACAAACGTATGAGTCGCTCGTTCGCTGCGACGAGAGCATCCGTTTGGTTTCCATTCGGTTGGACCGAAACGACATTCGAGTTGGCGGTCGCTCGGTCTTCGCACGGAGCGGTATGAATAACGGTCGGGGACGGAGCCCTCGGTCGCAGCTAGCTAGCCGGAATCGGCTGCTTTTTGGTCCTGCCCGCAAGTCGCATGGCCAATGCAGTAGGTCGGGGACGCATGCTGTCGCCGTCCTCATTCGCTCCGAACGGGCGTGAAGCGTCTTCGGCCCCGTTGGGGCGCGAGGCGACGTCGGGTGTTCAAACCCTCGTCATCGTCGGCCACGGCATGGTCGCCTACCGTCTGTGTCGAAGGCTCACGGAGGACCGAGCTCGATCGATCCAGATCATCGTGATCGGCGAGGAACCGCGACTTGCCTACGATCGGGTGAATCTGACGCAAATGCTGCGTGGCACGGCCTGCGACGCGCTCGTGCTCGCGGATCGCGATTGGTACGAGACCCGAGGGATTGAACTCATCTCCGGTGAACGCGTGGTCTCGGGTGATCCCGACGCAAGAACGATTCAGACGGACGTCGGTCGCGTGGTCGCTTACGATCAATTGATCCTCGCGACCGGAGCGCGGCCGTTCATTCCGCCGATCCCTGGACTCGAAGGCGCAAACGTATTCGAGTATCGAACGGCCGCGGATCTCGACGCGATCCGTTGGGCGGCAAGCACGAGCCGCCGGGCGATCGTCTTGGGTGGGGGGGTCCTCGGGCTCGAGGCGGCCCGCGCGATGACGGACCTCGGTCTGCAGACGACCGTCGTCGAGTCTCGCGACCGACTGATGGCTCGGCAGCTCGATGATCCTCGTGCGGCGGAGCTCCTCCTCCGGCGGGTCATCGCTTCGGGGATCGATGTTCGTGTCGGTTTGCGAACGGAACGCGTCGAGCGTGACGGCCACGGCTTCCGCCTGCGCTTCGAAACCGGGGCGATGGTCGAAGCCGAACTGATCATCGTAGCGACGGGCGTGCGACCCCGGGACGAACTCGCCGGTCCGTTGCGACTTCGTCGCGCCTCGAAGGGAGGGTTCGACGTCGACGCGCAACTCCAAACCTCGCAACCGAACGTCTTTGCGATTGGCGAGTGTGCATCGTACCAGGGGGAGGCCCCCGGCTTCGTCGCGCCCGGACACGTGATGGCCGACCTCCTCGCGGAACGGCTCTTGGGTCAAAGCAGCCGCCTCTACGAACCCGCTCTGCCGGAGTGCGATCTCAAGGAGGCCGGCGTCGAAGTGTCGCGAATCGGCGAGCCGATGGACGCGACCGACTACGTTCACGCCAACGAGGACACCTTGCGAGTGATCCAGATCCGCGACGGTAAACTCGTGGGGCTGACGAGCGTCGGTGAATGGGATCAGTTGTCACAAGCGCGCGAAGCCGTCAGGAGGCAGCAATCGCTGTCCTTGCGCTCGATCCGACGCTTCGTCACCACCGGTGAACTCCCGAACGGTTTGGTTCTGCCCATCGCGGACTGGCCTGCCGAGCGGCTCGTCTGCAACTGCATCGGGATCTCGCGCGGACAGTTGTCCGCCGCGATGACCGGTGGTGCCTGCACGGCCGAACGGCTCGCCACCGCGACGGGGGCCAGCACGATGTGTGGATCTTGCGAACCGTTGCTCATCGAGCTTTGCGGCGCCAAGGAGGGCATCGCCACCCCGAGTAGGCGACGGAAGCGTGTCTGGGCCTTCGCGGCGTCGCTGATGGGGCTCGCGATCGTCGCGATCCTCGCGATCGCTCCCCCGCCCGGATTCGCCTCGAGCGTGCAACAGGGTTGGCACCACGTCGACGCGTTGTGGCGTATCCCATGGATCAAGCAGACCACCGGGTTCGGCTTGCTCGGACTGTCGCTATTGGCGAGCGGCATTGCGGCCCGCAAACGGCTGCGCTGGTTTCAATGGGGCGATTTCGCTTGGCACCGCGCGGCCCATACCACGATCGCCGTCATCGCACTCACGTTGCTCGTCGCTCATTCCGGCTTGAGTCTCGGCCACAATCTCAATTTCGGCCTCATGACGATGTTTCTCTTCCTCTGCGTGCTCGGGACGTTGACCGGCGTGGTCTCGCACCTCGAGGCCGGTCGCCATCGAACCGCGACGCTCGCACGTCGGTTTCGCCCCGTGGTCGGCCAGATCCACCTGTTCGCGACCTGGCCCATGGCCGTACTGCTCGGATTCCACGTGGTCTCTGCGTATTACTTCTAGCGAATCTACATGGCCACGAAACGATGGATGGGTTGGATCTTGGGGTTCGGTGTCATTGCAATGGCTGGATATTTCGCCAAAACGTTGGGCAGCGACGATCGGCGCGTCTTTCTGCCCGGCGCCACGAGCCATGGCCACTACCAGATCGAACTGCAATGTAGCGCCTGTCATTCGACCTGGTCAGGCGTCACGGTCGAAGCATGCACGGAGTGTCATGGTCAAGAGCTCGACGAAGCCGACGACTCGCACCCCGCGGCAAAATTCCGGGACCCTCGCAATGCCGATCGACTCGAACGACTCGACGCGAGGCAATGCGTCACCTGCCACATCGAACATCGTCCCTCGATGACCCGCGAGATGGGCGTCACGTTACCGAATGACTATTGCTTCCACTGCCATTCCAATATCGCCGAAGAACGTCCGAGCCACGAACCCTACGGGTTCGATACGTGCCAATCCGGAGGCTGCCACAACTTCCACGACAATCGGGCGCTCACGGAGGACTTCCTCAGTGCGCACACGAGCGACCCTGATCTCCAGCCCACCCCCGAACGCGCGGTCGTCGTCCGAGCGATCGATGCCAAGCAGACGTTGACCACCCTCGATCACGACGCGCCCGGTGCATTTGCAACCCCTCGAGCGATCGACGACTGGGCGAGCTCGGCCCACGCTCGTGCGGGCGTCAATTGCAGCGGGTGTCATCGGTCGAACGGCGATGCGGCGCAACCGTGGGTCGAGGCTCCGGACCACACCACGTGCAATCGTTGTCACGAAGACGAGACCCGTGGCTTTTTGGGTGGTCACCACGGCATGCGTCTCGCCTCCGGCTTGTCGCCGATGACGCCCGAGATGGCGCGACGACCGATGCAGCCAAACAGCCACGCGCGGAAACTCGACTGCCAGGCTTGCCATGGCGCTCACGCCTACGAAACGACATTTGCCGCCGAGGAAGCCTGCCTCGGGTGTCACGCAGACGAACACAGTCTCGCTCATCGAGACAGCGCCCACGCGTCGTTGTGGACCCGCGAACGGGCGGGTGAGGTTCCCCGCGGACGAGGGGTGAGCTGTGCCGCGTGCCACCTTCCCACGGTCGTCGATCTGCAGGGGAAGCCCCTCTACACCCAGCACAACCAAAACGACAATCTCCGTCCAAACGAAAAGATGGTGCGCAGCGTATGCACCACCTGTCACGGGGTGGAGTTCGCATTGCGTGCACTTGCCGACCACGAGGCGTCCAAGCAGGGGTTTGCGTTTGCCGCGACATCGACCCTCGACACGTTTGCGCTCATTCGAAATCAGCAACAGGCCCTTGCGGACACAACGGTTCAATGAATCAGGACACGAACGTTAGAACGATGCAACACCACAGATTGACAATCGCCATCGCCCCCGAACACCGCATACCCCGTTCCACGGGCCCACTGCCCTACGCGCCCATCCCTTGCCTCGCCGCATGCTTGGCCCTCCTCGGCAGTGTGCCGGGTTGCGGTGGCGGTGCGTCTTCGGGTGGCGGATTGGAGCCCAAAGCGGTCGCGGACATGCTGCACGCGGTCATGGAAGCCGACCGGACGAACTACACCAAACAAGTCGTCAACCGACTCATCAAAGAACAGAAGGTGCAGGTCGTGAATCCCGAGACCTCTGCACCCGAGCCTTTCGGGGCGAGCGAACACTGGAAATCGGAGCACGGGAAACTTCCATTGCCGGCTCAGATGTTTCGCATGGGGGCCGAAGCCGTCACCGAGAAAGACGTCGGTTTCACTTACGCGTTGCTCAGCAAATGGCCGATCAACCAGCAAAACAAACCAAAGACGGCCGTCGAAACCGAAGGCCTCGACGCCGTCAACACCAACAAAGGCAAAGAACCGTTCTACGGAGAGGAGAAGCTTGGTGACACGACCTACTTCACGGCCGTTTACGCGGACGTCGCGGTCGCACCCGCATGCGTCGACTGCCACAACGGTCACAAGGATTCACCCCGCTCCGACTTTGCGCTGGGCGACGTGATGGGTGGGGTCGTGATTCGGATCCCCCTCAAGAGCTGATCCATCGAAACAAGTCTCGCGGAGACCAAGCGCCAGCACCGCGACGCGGTGCTCGTTGACAGGTCCTGAACGCCCTTCGTAGCGTGCGTTCGTCTCCCCCACGATCGAGCGCTGCCGATTTCCACCGCGACCACCTACCTCGTCATCGTTGCCTCCGTTGGCGTTGCGCTGTTGTTGTTCCTCATCATGGCTCGGAAGCTCCACGCTTTCGTGGCCTTGTTGGTGGTGAGCCTTCTCATCGGCCTCGCGGCTCAATTCCCGGCCATCGATCCCGACCAGATCTTGCAAAGCATGCAATCGGGGATGGCCGGAACCCTGGGATCGGTGGCCGTCGTCGTGGGCCTGGGTGCCATGCTGGGTCGTATGCTCGAGATCTCGGGAGGAGCGCTCGTCCTGGCGCGTGAGCTTCTTCGTTGGTTCGGTCCGACGCGAGCCCCGTTGGCACTTGGAGTGACGGGGTTCATCGTGTGCATTCCGGTGTTCTTCGACGTCGGGTTCGTCGTCTTGGTGCCGATCCTGCACGGCCTGGCCCGAAAGGCGGGCCAGCCGTTGATGAAGTTTGCGATCCCGCTGCTCGCCGGAATGGCGGTCACCCACTCGTTCGTTCCGCCGACACCGGGACCGATGGCGGTCGCCTCGATCCTGCGAGCGGATCTCGGCTACGTGATCCTGTTTGGCTTGCTCGCAGGATTGCCCGCCATGCTCGTGGCCGGGCCACTCTTTGGCCGATTCATCGCCGTGCGTGTTCCAGGTCGGCTACCGATCGAACCGGATACGGAACTGAGCTCGATCGAGAACCCGCCAACCGTTCCCACGGTGGCAGCGCTCATCGTCTTGCCGATCGTGCTGATTCTCCTCAACACCGCGACGAACGCGATCGTGGGCGACGCGACGCTGTCCGCTTGGGTTCGGATCCTGCGCGACGTCGTCACGCTCATCGGGCACCCCTTCATCGCCCTCCTCATCACGACCTTGCTTGCGTTCGTGGTGCTCGGATCACGACGAGGCTTGTCTCGCGCACAAGTCCACGACATCGCCTCCGGGGCCCTCGAACCCGCGGGGGTCATCATCCTCGTGACGGGAGCCGGCGGCGTGCTCAAGCAGGTCATGATCGATACCGACGTCGGTCGGGCGATCGCCGAGCCGCTCGTCCGTCTTGGGGTCCCCATGCTCGTGCTCGCATTCCTCGTCGCGATGATCATTCGCATCATGCAAGGTTCGTCCACGGTGGCCATGTTGACCGCCGCAGGATTGCTCAGCCCGGTCATCGAGCCGAGTGATCCATCACCCGAACTGCGGGCCTTGTTGGTCATCGCGATCGCGAGCGGCGCGACCTTGGTCTCCCACGTCAACGACTCGGGGTTTTGGCTGATCAATCGGTATCTTGGCTTGACCGTCGAAGACACACTCCGCACGTGGACAGCGACCACCGCACTCGTCGCGGTGGTCGGTCTCGCGAGCACACTCGTTCTCAGCGTCGTCGTGACGTAAGACCGGTCCACTTTGGGCTGCGGTGCCGCGCGACCGAGGCACCTCATGAGGCGTCGACATCGTGCCGATCGCCTCCCGACGAAGCGGCTAGGCCGGCGGATAGATCTGGGCGAGATAGCGAATGATCGTTTGAGCTTCCGGTGAGGGAATCTCTGCCCCCTCCGCAACCATCTCGGACATGACCACGCTCCACTTGTTGATGTCTCCACCCCCGTAGTTCGTGATCTCCGGCGCCAAGTCGTGGCAGTCCGTGCAGTACTTCTGAAGCAGGGGGTCGCCCACTTTGGCATCGATGGTTGCGAGCACCTCGACCGGGGCGGGCGGCGTCACGGCTGGCGTGGTCGCGGGAGCACCAGACTCCGGCACCTTCGCCCCGGCATCCGATGCGGGCGGTGGTGTGACCGGCACCACGACCGGAGCGGTTGGTCCACTCGCCATTTTGCCGATGATGTTCGCGAGCACTTCCTGCCGTTTGCGCTCTTGCTCGGCTTTGAGCGCCCTCGACTCTTGAATCTCCGGCGTGATGGCAACGAGGTACGCGGTCACGTAAGGGACGTCGCCGGGATCCGCCGGTTCACCGAACACCGACGGTTTCTCCGTCATACGCAATACGGTCTTGTACCAACCTGGCGCCGATCGGGGCTGAGCCAAGATCGTACGCATATCGTGGCAACGAACGCAGTCTCCGACCAACGCTTGACGGCCGCGTGACAGCCCCGCTGTGGTCAGCAGATCGCGAGGATCGACCTCCTCTTCGAAGTCGATCTTTCCCATCAGATTTTCGACGCGATCGAGATTCTCCGGTGTGAACGCGTCCACACCGAGCCCTTGAGCCCGTAACGCGAACGGAATGGACAACACCGCGAGGATGATCGTGCAGACCAGAATTCCGAACCCGAGTGCGGGCATCGATTCCTCGAAGTGACGCCAGATACGAAGGATGGCGAGCTTCGTGAACAGGAGGATGCCGAGCGTGATCGCAGCGGTCGCATGAATGACGGTCCGTGCGGGCAACTCGACCTGGTACTCCCACAACCGCGGGACCATTTCGATCATGAGCACCACGTAAATGACCGTGAACGCGATACCCACCCAGCGGTGGAGGAACAGACCCCAACGCGGAGCCCGAGTCTTGTGGTTGACGTGGTCCCAGTATCTCGGGTTCCACAGCCACGCCTGCAGCAACACCGCGAGAATCCCGAGGCCCACGAAGCTGATCCCGAGCCACATGCTGATGGTCGTGCTCATCCCAAACGTCCTTCTTCGGTCGGCTTTGACCCCGAGTCTGCAGTGAGCGAGGGCCCTACAGCAACGCCAGAGACGCGAAACGGACCAAACACCCAACGGGCAGGTCGCAGACCTCACCGAACGAGGTCCGTTCGGGGATCCCGCGCGATCCGGAGCGTCCGAGGGCGCTCGAACGAAGCCTTTTTACGGCCACTGCGACGGCGTTCGCGTCCATCCCGGTGAGGCGTTTCGGCCCGCGCTCAGGCCCCTCGAAGACTAATCCAGTCGAAGAAGGGTGCGGCAGTTCGGCGACGTGGGAACGGCGCGAGGGTCTGGCAACGTTCCAAGCAAGATGTCGCCGGCGTGCATCGTGACTCCCATCCAGTACTGCTCGTTCTTGAAGTGATGAAGACGATGCAGTCGTTGGCGTCGCTGGAGCCATCGGGTCTTGCCCCGATAACTGGTATGGCACAAGTAGTGCGTCCACTCGTAGACGAGTCCGAGTGCACACACGGTCGCCATGACCGTGACCGCAAGGTGAGGACTCGGTGCCAACCAACGGGCAATGGTTGCGAACACCACGAACGCGACCAAAGCCGACGACAACGGTATGAACCAGTACTTCGGGTCATGGGGCGAGGCGTGGTGTCGCCGATGATCCGCACCAGCACGCGTATCGATCGTCAGACCGGCGAACGTCCGGGGTCGGAAATGCAGGAGAAACACGTGGATGATCCATTCCGAGATCGGGTGGAGCACCCCGAAGCCGGCCACGATCGCGAGGTCCCACCAGGTGAAATCGGCCAGGGCCAGCCGTAACGCAACGATGAACCCGAACAAGGCCACGAGCATGCGCGGGGACTGTTGTTGCCAGAAAATCCGAAACGCGCCACGCAAGGTCAACCCTGGAGCACGCGGTGAATCGGTCACGCCTCCGGTCTTCATGTTTCACCTCCTCCTTCTGTTCGTTCATCTCCAGGCTCGAGCATGGCGATGAGGACACTCATCCGACGGGTACCTTTGGCGATGAGGGTTCGAGCGCAGCGCTCCGCAGCGACGTCGTCGCGCTTGGCCACCGCATCGGCGAGCTTGCGGCACGACTCTGCATCGCGCAGTTCGTCCGCCATGACCTGCATCAAGGCTTCGCGGATCAAGGCATAGGTTTCTTTTAGCGAATTGAATGCCAGTTCGTAGGCCACGCTATCGGCCCCGCGCACGAGCTCCTCCCAAAACGACAGCGAAATGACTTGGAGCTCGTCGAGTGAGTCTTCGGCTCGCTTCATCGCGGCCACGAACTCGTACAATCGAGCGGCCGTCGCAGGCCCGGCTCGGCGCGCGCAGAGCTTCGCAATGTCGGGTGCAAGGACCGCCCGCATCTCGACGATGCTGCGCGCAACCTTGAGGTCGATCTCACCATCGGGCCGCAACAACAGTCGCCCGAGAAAGTCGAGGCCCGCAGTCCGGCGAAAATCGAGGACCCGCGTCCCGCCTCCTTGTTGGATTCGGACCAGGCCGGCTTGAGCGAGTCGCTTGAGAGCCTCGCGCACAGCGCCACGATTCACTCCCAGCTTCGTGACGAGTTCGCGCTCCGCGGGAAGGCTGACACCCGGCGCCATCGAACCCCAGACGATCTCCGCCGCAAGTTGCTCGAAAACAGCGTCCGACAGGGTCTGGTGTGCGATCTTCTCGAGCGGCATACCGTGAATTACGGTCTACCACCGCTTCACAACTGGTCAACTGGTCGGACCAATTTTGCTGTGAGTTTCCCATTGACGTCGCGCGGCGGGGCCGCTTCGGGGCCGTTATGCTCACCGACTCATGAAGGATCCCCGGCCACAGCCGATCTTCAGGAGGGATTACCGTCCACCCGACTATCGGATCGACGCCGTCACGCTCCGCTTCGAACTTGGCGAAGAGATGACGACGGTCAACGCGACCCTGTCGGTGGTTCGCAATCCAGCCAGCGGTGCCGGGCCGAAACCGTTCATATTGCACGGCGAACGGCTGACGTTGCAGGAGATCGAGCTCGACGGAGTTCCGCTCGGAGGCACCGAGTACCGCATCGACGACGCGACCTTGTCGATTCCCTCGGTCCCCGAGGCGTTCACGCTACGCACCGTGGTCACGATCCGTCCCTCGGACAACACCGAGCTCTCTGGCCTCTATCGCTCGGCAGGTTCGTTTTGCACGCAGTGTGAAGCGGAAGGCTTTCGGCGGATCACCTACTTTCTCGATCGCCCGGACGTCATGGCTCGATACACGACCGAGATCGTGGCTGACGCAACGGGCTATCCGGTCTTGCTGTCGAACGGCAATCGCGAGGCGTCGGGCGTGTTGCCCGATGGGCGACACTGGGTTCGGTGGAGTGATCCGTTTCCCAAGCCGAGTTACTTGTTTGCGTTGGTCGCCGCGGACCTTCGTTGTCTGAAAGATGTGTTCACGACGCGGTCGGGACGACGGGTTCGCCTCGAGATCTGGACGGAACCGCGCAACATCGAAGCTTGCGATCACGCCCTGCGCTCGCTGAAGCGCGCCATGAAGTGGGACGAAGATGTCTTCGGCCTCGAATACGACCTCGACGTCTACATGATCGTCGCGGTCAATGACTTCAACATGGCCGCGATGGAGAACAAGGGGCTGAATATCTTCAATGCGAAGTTCGTGCTCGCCCGGCCTGAAACCGCAACCGACGAGGACTACGAACAGATCGAAGGGGTCATCGCCCACGAGTACTTCCACAACTGGACGGGCAACCGCGTCACCTGCCGCGACTGGTTTCAGCTCACTCTCAAAGAAGGGCTCACCGTGTTTCGCGACGAGCTTTTCACCGCCGACATGACGTCGGCCGCGGTGAAGCGGGTCCAGGACGTATCGCTGCTGCGCACCGCCCAGTTCGCAGAAGATCAGTCTCCGACCGCACATCCGATCCGACCCGAGTCGTACATCGAGATGAACAACTTCTACACCGTGACGGTGTACAACAAGGGCGCAGAGGTCGTCCGCATGCTCCATACCCTCCTCGGAGCGGATGGATTCCGTCGGGGCATGGACTTGTATTTCGAACGCCATGACGGCCAAGCCGTCACCTGCGATGATTTTCGCAAGTCGATGGCGGACGCGAACGGGGCCGACCTCGAACAGTTTGCGCTCTGGTACAGCCAAGTGGGGACCCCGATCGTCGAGGTTCGCGGCGAATACCAACCGGACAGCGAGACCTTCACGGTTCACTTTCACCAACACCCGCCTTCGAATGTTCCGCCGCGCAAGTATCGAGCGCTCCACATCCCGATCTCGCTCGGCCTCGTGTCGGACGCCGGTCATGATTTGCCACTCACGCCCGCCGAGACGGATGTCGAGGTCCGCGGCACGACGGCCCTCGTCCAACTCCGTGACATGCGGCGCTCGGTTCGATTTCGCGGCGTTCCGCCGCGGACGACCCTTTCCGTGCTGCGAGACTTTTCGGCCCCGGTGAAGCTGCGGATCGAGCGATCGCTCCGCGAGCTCGCGTTCCTCATGGCCGCCGACCCGAACCCATTCTCCCGTTGGGATGCGGCTCAAGGTCTGTGCGCCGCGCTGCTGCTGGCCATGTCCGTCGATGCCTCGAACGGGCGGAGTCTCGAGCTCGCGCCCGATTTCATCGAAGCCTTTGGCCGCATCCTTGCGGCTCCCGAGCTCGATGGCTCACTCAAGGCGTTGACTCTGCAGGTCCCTGAAGAACGGTTACTCGGACAACAACAGGAGATCGTGGACGTCGACGGCCTGCACGCGGCTCGATGTTTCACCGTACAAGCGCTTGCGAAAGCCCACGAGGCGATGTTCTGGGAGCTCTATGAGTCGCTCACCTCCAAGGACGGTTACTCGCTCGCTCGCAGCGCGATCGACCGACGGCGGCTCCGCAACCTTTGTCTCAGCTATCTGGTCGAGACGCGCAGCGACGCCGCCATCGCGACCGCACTCCACCAACTCAAGACCGCGAGCAACATGACCGATGCACAAGCGGCGCTGCGGACCCTCGCCGACGTGGAGCATCCTGCCCGAGAGGAAGCCCTCACGTTTTTCCACGATCTCTGGCAAGGGGATCCGCTCGTCATCGACAAGTGGTACGCGGTTCAGGCGATGTCCAAGCACCCCCGAACGGTCCAACGGGTGCAAGAGCTGGCCGATGATCCCTCGTTCAATTCAACGAACCCCAACCGCGTGCGGTCCTTGTTGGGCATGTTTTCGAAGGGGAATCAGGTGCGATTCCACTCCGTAGACGGGGGGGGTTATCAGCTCCTCGCGGACAAGGTTCTGCACCTCGACCCCATCAACCCACAGATCGCGGCCCGCTTGGTCTCGTCGTTTGGTCCATGGCGTCGGTTCGATCCCACGCGCGCGGCCCTCATGAAGGGGCATCTCCAGCGCATCGTCAACACGCCGAATCTCAGCCGCGATGTTTACGAACTCGTCAGCAAGAGCCTGAGCGAGAGCTAGTACTCGGTGCCCATGCACGGTTCTGCAGCCCGATGGCGTTGTTACTCGGCGCTCGCCCCCACTGTAGTTGGGGCCCGATACAGCTTCGGCCTCGCGCCTCGCCCTCGGGCCGCAGCCCCGCGCCTATCACGGAACGA
>Ga0315912_10000812_pt1 | contig 46198 bp, 32 predicted proteins | sample VfabasoilMG_FD_204469 | JGI IMG/M metagenome (GOLD analysis project Ga0315912, IMG submission 204469) | Garden soil microbial communities collected in Santa Monica, California, United States - V. faba soil | ecosystem: Environmental > Terrestrial > Soil > Garden | place: USA: California... | reverse complement strand
TACTACAGGGGCCACAGCGGAATCTTTAGAAACTGCTGTAGAGTGCTTACCGCCTCCCCGCCAATGGGCTCGGACCACCGACAGCAAAACCGGCAGAATTGCGGTCAATTTATTCCGGCGCTGACACCAGAAGCCGGTAAAGGCGGCAAAGGCGGTCCGAGCTACAGAAAGGTTGGGCGCTTTGAAGAGGGCGCATTGGCGCGGCTGGCGGAGGATGCGCCGGCACGGGTGGATCGAGTACCGCCTTGACTAAGTAAGGCGATTCTCAAATCCGCGACTTTGGTGGAAAAGATAGGTATCTTTACAACTCCCCCGGCGAATTTGTGGTTCCTGTGAAGACCCCGGATGCCCGCCACAAGACGGAAAGACCCCCGAAGCTGCCTTCAGGTGGAGGGAGAGTAGGAAGTCGCCCAAATTAATTCAGAAGTCAGCCATCGTGCTGGGCTTTTTGCATTATGTTCCACTTAGAATGGCGCCTCGCAGGCCGTAACGGCCCTTCGCCGATCGTCACTTCCTGTTGACGCCATGGTAATATCGGCTCGCCCTCGCTTATACTCGATAGTCGTAATGGCTGATAGCGACGGCTCGCCAGGTGGCGTCACCGGCAAACACCCGCCGAAATCTCCCCTCCCTATTTTTGTGTCGCCGAGTTTGGGCGGCAAAGGCACGAACACGATCCGGGAGGAGCTGGTCACCGTCGCCTGCTGGAAGCTGAATGACGTCCGATTCCTGTTTGGATCGTCGTTCATCCTTCCTCAGACACGCGGCGAGTTCCTGGAACTCCTGCAGCTTAGAAAGGAACACGCGGGAGCCCCGTTCTCCGTGTTCGGCCACGCCGATCCGGTGAATGACGATGTGTTCAACAAACAGTTGAGCGGCCATCGCTCCGAGGCTGTCTATGCCACGCTCGTGCGTGACCCGGCGATGTGGGAGAAGCTCTACCTTGGCACAGGGCAGGCCGAGGGCTGGGGCACGGCCTCCATTCAGAGGATGCTCGAAGCGCTTGGTTTCAATCCGGGGCCGGTGACGGGGAAGACCAACCCGCAGACTACCGCAGCCGTTAAAGACTTCCAATCGAAGAACGACTTGGACGACGATGGCGATCCCGGGCCTCTGACGCGGGCTAAGTTGTTTGTTGCCTATATGACCTTTCTCTGCCCGGATAAGTTCGAGAAATCGGAGTTTCTCGCGGCCGGCGCCGATGCCAAGGGTAAAGGCGACTATCAGGGATGCAGTGAGTTCAACCCCGTGATGCGATTTTCCAAAAAGGAAGAAGCCGAGTTGAGCAAGGCCAGCAATAAGGAGCAGCGCAACAAGGAAAATGAGCAGAATCGGCGTGTGATGGTCCTCCTTTTCCGCCCTGGCACAACGATGGCGCCGAACGATTGGCCTTGTCCGAGAACATTCGAAGGAATCCAGGGCTGCCGCGCGCGGTTCTTTTCCGACGGCGACAAACGCCGCTCGCCGCAAGCCGAACGCCGCGAATTTGCCATCACGCAGGATACTTTCGCGTGCCGATTCTACCAACGATTAGTGGAAGACTCGCCTTGCGAAGGCATCATCCCGCCCCCGATCCCTGTACTCGATGGCGTTTCACCCATCATCTTCTTCAAGGAATCGCCCAGCGACCCGACAGTCGGCGTGAAGCAGCGCGTGATCCTGGTGGAGAAGCCGCACACATCTCCGGATATTGACAGCGTGGATGTCCGTCTGACCACGGATGTTCCGTTCGATGGCATCGGGACCTTCACGGTCGCTCCAGCAGGGAGGGTGAAGTTTTTCCGTGGCGCAACGCAGCTTCAGTTCAATGGCGCCGATAATGTCTTCCCGGGCGCCGATCTCACCGCCCAAGTGCCGCTTCGCGCCGAAGGCATCCAAGCGAGCACCGCGATCGACGATGTCTTGCTGACGCTGACCCTTTCCGGGGGGACCAAGAAGCTCGGCGGACCGGCGATAGTGCAGGTGACCGTTGTCGAAGTCACCCTGGACATTTGTGAGCCGCGTACCTCGCCAACCACGGATCCAACCCCCGTTGCGCAGCCAACCTCCCCAACTCCGCCCGCCGACCCGCCCCCTAAGGACAAGTTCTTCGGCGGCCGGGGACTGCTCGTTCAAAACGCCGCGAAAACCAACGAGCGCGCCATGCTCATCGTGCGTCAGATTAAGCCCGCCGCCTTCAAGGGTAATGTTGTGCTGACGCGCGTCAGCGACCATGTCAACCTGTTCGAAAAAGAGGTTTCCGAGCCCGCCGAGGTTCCCATTCCACAGCGCCATGTATTTCCATCCTCAGAGATCAGCGCCAGCGACAAGAAGTTCTTCGTGGAAGGCGTATCGGTAAGTACCGCCGCGCGCGATGCCCGCTTCCAACTTGGTATCGAAGGTTTCGATGAGGACGCCGATGCCGTTTCGATCACCGTGATCGGGGCGGAAATCGTAAGCGACGTCGAGCCGAAGGATCTTAAGCTCGTTGATCGTGTACCGGAACAACCCGAGCGAACAACCAAATCCAAATTCTTCCCGGCTCCTTTGATCGTGGGGACGAATTACGATATCCGGCTAAGACCGCACACCGAGCTGCCCGCTCCCGCAAAGGCGCGCACTTTCCTGTGGTCCACGCCCTCGCCCGCGGCGAACATCACCTTGACCGATACGGCGAAAGAGGTGGTCAAAGTAAAGACCCTCAAGGATAGTACGGCTCTGGACGACCTCACCATCGACCTGCTGATCGACTCCGATATCGGCAAATTCAAGACCTCCCATCGGATCACCTCCGTCACCGTTGAGATCGATTCCGTCATCTCCGGCGAGATTCCCAAGCTCACCGACGACATCAACCTCATTCACAACCCGGCCGTTACAACGATATTCAGTGAAGGCGCATCCGCAGACACGAAGAAGGCTCCCATCATCGAGATCACCAAGATTACCCCCGCTCTGGGATTCAACGCGGACGATCCCCGGATCTCCTGGTGGATCATCGGCGGCGAAGCGGCCGGCGATACCAAATATGAAGGCCGTGCTGTATTCCTGAATGATGATGCTTCCAAAAGAGGAACGAAGATTCAGATCGCCGGCCGCGCGAAAGGCGACATTCTGGTTCAGCCCTATTCCGGCGGGTTCGGATACGGCATGTTCCGCACGTGCGTCGAGCCCCTGCATCAGGTTAAGTACCGGGTGAACCGGATACTTTTCGACGGGAAACCTGGAAAACCCGCCAGCGTGCCCACGCGTTCGCATACCGAAGCCAAAAACCATATCACGATCGCAAACATCTATTTGCGACAGGCCGGTCTCGAACTGATCCCAGACGATTCCACGTCGATCGCTTCACCGACCGGGAACGATTTTGTCGGGCTAGCGTCGCTCGACAAGCATGTCGTCTCGGTGACCTTCATTGAGAACGGGCATTTTGATGTCAAAGTAGATGACCAGCGATTCACGTTTCAAGCAGCCGACGGCGACGCGGATGACGCCGTTCGCATCAACGCCAGGAACGAGGTCATCGTGTTCGCATACATGAATTCGCTGGCCTCGGGCAATACAGTCCGGGCGCAAGCGCAGCTTTGGCCCCACAACCACGCTCCGAAAGCGCGTAAGGATCCGCCCAGCTCAACAGACCACAAGATCAGCGATAAGGGAACGCCATCGACTTCGTTAATTCCCAAAACCGGCATCCCCCCGGACACGCCTGCCGGAACCATCACGATGCTGGTATTGGATGCGCCGTTCGTTGACTTCAAGAGTTCGAGGAAAGAGCGGCACAAGGATCTGTTGTGGGGGATTGCAGTTCCTACGACGTCGATGGACAATTCGAATAGCGCGCTCGGCCCCGTCGCCAATTACGGCGCCACCTTCGCGCATGAGTTCGGCCACGCTCTTGGGCTGAATCATCGCATTCAGTCGGGCGATCCGTTCGCGGATGGCGTGAACATGCCGAACAACAACCGGAACCTGCTCTTTCCGTCGAACGTATTTCCAACGCGGGAGAATCTGGATCTGATCCAATGCAAGGCCATCCGGTTCAGCGAAATTCTCTTCCGCAACCCGTAGACTGGAACGTTTATGTCCATCGTGAACACATCGGAATGGATCGAAGAGCGGCGGGCAATCCTAGCCACATCGGATGAGTCGAGCGAGCTTGGAATCGCCGCCACGCAACTTGCCGCTTCCGATGATCCCGCCGCGCTCGATGCACTCGCCCCGTTTCTATCTGATTCAGGGTTTCTTGCTCGCCTGGACGATGTAAACGACCCCGGCGTGAAAACCTTGAACCTTGGCCAGGTCCTCATGACTCTGCAATCGCTTCCAAGCCCGGAAATCGTTCCACTCTGTTTGCGCCTGAACCGCGATCCCGTATTCCTTTCGGATCCGGATAGGAAAACGTTCCTGTTGGAAGCGCTCGCCGCGGTGATCCCGATGAGTTCCGCCACCGCACAGGCTTTTCGCGAAGCGAATCAGGAGGGCTATTATTCGGCTGCCGCGCGCATGCTCGCCGCGAATGCGAGCCCTAATGCGATGTCGCTCCTGCTCGAGATGATGCTCGACCCGGAGGTGGATGCGCAGAGGAAAGTCGGTGCTTTGCATATGTCGCTAATCCCGGTTCGGAATCGTTTGGCGGTTCTGGAGTTTACCGGCCGGCTGGCGTCACGGAAGCCCGATCCGGCCGTGACGCAGGCTGCCATCGAGTCGATCTACGACTTCCAGACGCGTTGGCGAAAGGGACACCCGCCGCCCCCGCCCGCATGGCGGACGTCCCCGAATGATGTACTGAAAGCGTTGGTCAACCTTGCCGCGTACTTGAAGTCTCATGTCCCCGTGCAGGAGCCGCTCCTGGCGGCAATCGACCGGACGACCCGAATCGCACAGGCGCTCCTGGAGCGTAGGGAACAATGAACCGCCGGTGGTTTGCTACCGTTCTTGTTACGCTATCTGGCACGACCCTCTCGCAACCGGCCGCCTTGGAATCGAAGGCGCTGGCGTTGGTACGGCTTAAAAAGTATGAAGAGCTCCGCAATCTGCTGGGAGATGCAACCTTTCTTGCGCGCCTCGACGATCCGGCAACCGGCAGAACACGCCGGCTGCGCATAATTCTGGCAGAGATGGCCGCCGATGCGGATGAAAAAACGGCAGCGCTCGGCCACGCGCTTGCTGCAAATCCGGCGTTTCTGTCTGACCCTGACCGAATGGCCCTTCTGTTGGAGCTTCTCGCCGCGGTGAAGCCCATGGCTCGTCAGACCGTGGAATTGTTCCGTTCCACGAATGAGCAGGGGTACTTCGGCGGCAATGCGTTGCTGCTTGCCGCCAATGGCTCACTGCCCGCGCGCGAGCTTTTTCAATCGATGATCCTCGCCGATAGCCATCGTGTCGAGAATCGTATCGAGTATCTTCATCGAGCTCTGATGCCGCGCCGAACCGAACCCGGAATGCTGGCCACCGCCAAAGCGATCCTGACCCACACCAAGGATGAGCGGCTGGCCAACGGCGTCGTCGAGTCGATCTTCGATTACCAGCGAAATTGGTTTCGGCCTTCAAGTGCTCTGCCCCCACCGCCCGCGTGGAGCACGGCGTCCAGGGAAGCTCTCGAAGCGGCCTTGGAACTAGCCGCCATGGCGAGCCGGCGTTTCCATATCAGGCCAGAGCTTCGCGCGGTGCAGGAAAGGGAGATCAGGGTCATCAGCGGCGTTTTGCGGGGTCGCTAGCGCGGATCGCCATCCTGGGAGTATGCGGGGATCCAGCCAAGGAGATCTTGCCCGCGACATCCAGGCGCGTGCGGTCTCGGGCCCCGCGGGCTCTCAGTTCCAGCGGTTGGTCGATACTTTGTGGAAGAGCCTGTCCCACTTTCCAGCCGCTGGAACCTATCCGTTTCAGTGCTTCTATTTTCCGCCCGACGGTGTCCCCGCTGCACCAGGCCGGTAGCTCATGCCGGGCCTGTACTGGTACAGATCGATCTGCCGCTTCACGGTCATCGCGTTCAACTTCTTCAGCAAGGCCGCATATCCTTCCTGGCCGAGCGCTTTTGCCAGAGGCTGGCCTGCGTCGATATCCTTCCACGACCTCGGAATCACCGAGACAACATCGCCTTCGCCGTACGCCGGCGTGATAAGAACGAACGTCTTGATTCCGGCCTTCTTATAGGCCGGCACGACCTCCGATTTCACGAGGTTCATGTATTCGTTCCCCATTCCGGGCTTTACTGTTGTTCGGATTACCTGGACCATGGGCGCAGGTTCTTCTTTCATGCCGTAGCTCAACTCTGATACCCGGCCCAGGTCGCGCGACCCGCTCTCAACGCAAGCGAGCATTCGGCTATTCAACGCAGTCAGTTGCGCTAATGAGTCTTTCAGTTTCGGATCCTGTTGGATTTGAACCTCCAGGTCCTGCCATTTCGCGTACTGCCTGACGATCGCAATTTCGTATGGTCCGCTCAGCCGTAGGTAGACCCCTTGAGCGTGCTCAATGCCCGCCTTCTTGAAGATATCCACCACCTGCCGCCGCAAATCCTGCCACTCGGTCAAACGGTCCGCTTTAATCCGGTAACTAATCGTACTGTGCACCGGAGCTCCTTGGCCCATTAAAGGAAAGCCGGCGCAAACCCCAGCCAGCAATAGAACAAGCTTCTTGGTCATGATGTACCCTCTCTATGTCAAAGAACAGAACATTGGTTGCTTCTATTTCGCGCCCGACGGTGTTCCGGCTGCCGCAGGCTGGTAGCTCATGCCGGGCCTGTACTGGTACAGGTCGACCTGCCGCTTCACGATGTGCGCGTCCAACTTTTTCAGCAGCGCCGCAAAACCATCCTGGCCGAGCGCTTTCACCAGAGGCTCCCCTTCGTCGATATCCTTCCACGACATCGGAATCGCTGAAGTAACAACGCCATCGCCGTATGCCGGCGTGATAAGAACGAATGTCTTGATACCGGCCTTCTTTTGGCCCGGCACGACCTCCGATTTCACGAGGTTCATGTATTCGTTTGCCATCCCGGGCTTTACTGTTGTTCGGATCACCCGGACCATCGGCGCAGGTTCGTTGTTCATTCCGTAGCTCAACTCCGATAGCCGGCCAAGGTCGCGCGACATGCTTTCAACGCAAGCGAGCATTCGGCCATTCAACGCTGTCAGTTGTGCTAAGGAATCTTTCAGTTTCGGACTCTGTTGGATTGGAACCTCCAGTTCCTCCCATTTCGCGTACTGCCTGACGATCACAAATTCGTATGGTCCGCTCAGCCGTAAGTAGACCCGTTGCGCGTGCTCCAAGCCCGCCTTCTTGTAGATATCAACCACCTGCCGCCGCAAATCCTGCCACTCGGTTATACGGTCAGGTTTAACGCGGTAGGTGATTGCGCTGTGCACCGGAGCCGGTTGGGACCACACAGGGAAGGTGGCACAAACCGCAGCCAACAAAAGAACAAGTTTTTTGGTCATGATGTATCCTCACTTTGTTAATGAACATCGGTTAGCCCGGCCGTCGGCAGCCGAACTGAATCAGGAACAAAAACAACAACGAAAAAGACTGTGCCAGGGACACCATTTGCGGGTTCGGCGCCGCTGGAGTACTCACGCATTATGCGGGGCCAAGTACAGGCGGTGACTGATATCTCGATAACATTTGCGTGACAGGCTAATCTATTGAAAATACGAGCCTGATGTATTAAACTGCACAAGCACCCCAAGCATTGCGTCCAGCACAACCTCGTACCCGGGGCTGCCGGGCATTTTGCGCATTCCGACGAAAACTCCGCAAGTTCTTCGGTTCGGACCCTTCGAACTTCATGTTCGCGCCCGTGAGTTGCGCAAACTGGGCGTCCGCCTCCGTCTTCCGGACCAATCGTTTGAGATCCTGCGGCTGCTGCTGGAACGGCCGGGGGAAGTGGTGGAGCGCGCCGACATCCGCATGCGGCTTTGGCCCAACGACACGGTAGTCGACTACGATCAAAGCATCAATTCGACCGTGCGCAGGTTGCGCCAGGCGCTGGGCGAGTCGGCCGAGTCGCCACGATATATCGAAACGGTCGCCAAGCGGAATTACCGATTTATCGGAGAAGTGGAGGGGGGAATCGACTCGCAGGCGGAGTCGAATGGCGAATCCGCGCCTCACTACCGGCTGCTGGAACCGTTGGGCGCGGGAGGAATGGGCGTGGTTTATCGTGCCGAGGATCGTCAACTCGGACGGCATGTAGCGGTGAAATTCCTGCCTGGCACGTCAGGCGCAATCCCGGAGTCCGCACGCGGCCTTCTGGAGCAGGAGGCAAGATCGGCCTCCGCGCTGAATCACCCGAACATTTGCACGATTTTCGGGCTGGCGGATTTCGCGGGCAGGCCCGGTATCGTGATGGAACTCCTGAGTGGCGAGACGCTGGCGGCGCGCCTCACGCGCGGGCCTTTGCCATTAGAGGAAGCGTTGGCCGTCGCGCGCCAGGTAACGGACGCTGTAGCCGAAGCGCATGCCGCCGGAATCGTGCACCGCGATTTGAAGCCCGCGAACATCATGCTGACCCGGAACGGGGCGAAGGTAATGGACTTCGGCCTGGCAGTCCGGGAAGGCACGGGACAACCACCCGCGCCGCCGGGCGCCGAACAGGGCGAGCCACCCGGCACGTTCTGGTACATGTCCCCCGAGCAGATCGCCGGCAAAAGCCTGGACGCGCGCACCGATATCTTCTCTCTGGGGCTGGTCTTTTATGAAATGATGAGCGGGCGCCGGCCCTTCGAGAGCAGTAGCGCGGAGGGGTTCCGAACAGCCCTGCTGGTGCAAGAACCGGCGCCGTTACGTACAGTTCCCGCGGGTGTGGCTGCCATCGTGATGCGGTGCCTGGCCAAGGCTCCAGAGGATCGGTGGGCGTCCGCGCAGCAGCTCAAAGAGGAATTGGGCCGGTTCGCCGCCGTGCCAGTTCATGCGCCATCCGCACCGCTGCATTCGAGCCGGCGGCTGGTGGCGGCCGCAGCGGTGGCCTCGCTTGCCGTAGTCGCAGTCGGACTCAATATAGGTTACGGATTTCTGAAAAGCACGGTACCCGATCAGAACACGCCTCCGACCGTGGTCCGGTTGACGGCGACAGGCGACATCCGGACGGCGGACATATCGCCGAACGGCCGGTATGTGGCATACGTCCGCAGAACGCAAGGGCTCTATAGTTTATGGCTCAAACAGCCAAACGTGGAAGGAGACGTAGAGCTTGTGGACTGCGGCGAAGACCGTTGCGGCGGGGTCGCCTTTTCGCTGGACGGAAGCATGGTCTACTTTACCCGGCGAGCAGCGCACAGTCCGGAGGGCGCGCTGTACCGGCTCCCGGTGCTGGGGGGCTCGCCGGAATTGGTTTTCACCGGCATCTCCGGCGGACCGGCGTTCGCGCCGGATGGGCGGCGGGTAGCCTTCGTCCGGAGCACCCGGTCGATACATGGGGAGGACGCGCTGATCAGCAGGAACCTCTCGACCGGCGAGGAGCGGGAGCTGATTCGTTATCCTGCCCCGGGAATTTTTCACAGTAGCGTGGCATGGACCGCGGACGGCAGCCGGCTGGTTTATATCAGGCTCGGGAAGGTGAGCTCAATCCCTTCCAACGGTGGAAAGGAAGAGCAGGTTCCCAATCAGCATTGGAACGATTTGAAGGAAATGGCCGCCTCCCCGTTCACGAAGAGCGAAGTACTGGTGGTGGGGGGGCAGACCGGCCCACCGGGGCGAATCTTCAGGGTTCCGCTGGCTGGAGATGGCGCCCGGCCGCTGACCTTTGACGCCAATCGCTACACCGAAGTCCGCGCCGCGAGCCGCGGCGATCTGGTTGCCTTGCAGGAAGACCTTACCCGAACCATTCAAGTCGTCAGGAAAGGCGTGGCCCAGGCCGTGATCCATTCCGAACGGCAGAGTTCCAACGGTCAATGGGGAATCCGGTGGACACCCGATGGACGAATCCTATTTATCTCGATGCCTCTGACCAATGAAAGAAGCGATCTGTGGCTGATGAATGCCGATGGTTCCGACCGGCGGCGGGTGACGCGGAGCCCGGACGGGATTTACTATGCCGACCCTGTCATATCCCCATCGGGCAATTTTGTGGTGACCGCGGTTTGGGAGCAGAGTGATAAAGCGAGCATCTGGCGGCTGGATATTCCAACTGGAACAAGCAAACCCCTGACACAGGGCATACAGGATTATCCGCCCGACATTTCGCCCGATGGCCGGTGGGTTGTTTATAAGAGTGTCAAAGGCGACAAACCGGTCTTAATGAAGGTGTCGAGTGATGGGGGACCGGCCCTCCAGCTAACTACCTATGCGTGCGACCAGCCGGACATCTCCCCTGATGGAAAGTGGATCGCCTGTTTCGGCAGCACCGATCCGTCGAAGCCGGCCGCACTCCTGATTGTGCCGTTTGCAGGCGGCCAGCCGGCGAAAACGTTCGCCCTGCCCTCGACGGCCAAACTGGACGCGAATACGGCATGGACGCCGGATGGCGACGCCGTTTCGTTCGTCAACCGGGTCAATGGTGCGGGTAATGTATGGAGTCAACCGGTGAATGGGGGCAGCCCGTACCAGGTGACCCGTTTCACGTCTCAGGATATTTTCAAGCTCGACTGGTCACGTAAAGGGGAATTGGTTTTGTCACAGGGTGAGAACACGACCGATGCGATGTTGATTCTCGGGCTGCCTTCGATCCAAGGGCGGTGAATGGAGAGGTAGGCCGGGAAGGCTCCAACTGTTGACCGAAAGAGGTCGCTCCCGTTGCTTGAGCCATTTCAATGGATTTCTTTTCTACGCCCGCGATTCAGTTCCTCCGAAACAAAAGGTTTGAGCTCCAGGCGGGCACGCTAGAATGCCTCTATGCGTGCCCAAGTGCTCCTGCTCCCCACTGTCGTTATGGCCTGTTTGACGGCCTGCTCTCCCTCGGCCAAGCCCGAGAACAGAGTGCCGGAACCCGCGCCTCAGCCCTCACCAGTTACCGGGCAGAAGTTTCAACATGACGGCGTCGAGCTTTACTATGAGGTTTACGGCACAGGCGAGCCACTGCTTCTGATTCATGGGAACGGAGGCAGCAGCAGAGATCTTGCGGGTCAAATCGCGCATTTCCGCAAGAACTACCAGGTGATCGCCATGGACAGCCGTGACCAGGGCCGATCCGCCGACAGTCCTGCGAGGGTCACCTACGAGAAGATGGCCGACGATCAGGCGGCGCTGCTCGATCACCTGAAGGTTGGTGCGGTCAATGTCGTAGGCTGGAGCGACGGCGGTATCGAAGCGCTGCTACTCGCGATACGGTATCCCGGGAAGGTCAAGAAACTGGTTTCCATGGCCGCCAACCTCACGCCGCAAGGACTGCATCCGGACGCTATCGGCATCATCAAGGAGATGTTGAAAGACCCCAAGCTGCCTGCCCGTGACAGAAAGGTGACGGAAATGATGCTCACCGAGCCGCAAATCAAAGTGACCGAACTCCGGAAAATCACCGCGCCCGCGCTGATTCTGGCGAGCGATCATGACATGATTTCCGACGAGCACACTCTCGATATCTTCCATCACATTCCCAATGCTCAGCTCGAGATTTTCTCTAATGCCACGCATACTATTCCGTTTGACGACCCCGATCGCTTCAATATGGCCGTGGCGACGTTTTTGCAAAAACCGTTCGTTAAGATCGATCGCGTTGGCGATACGATGAAGTCCCTTGAGAAGCTGCGAACAGTTTCAGCGAAGTAAGCCGTTACTCACAGCGGGGATCATGGCTGGGGCTGGCGAATCGACTACCGAGCGGTTGGGCTGGTAGGGTTCTATTGCCACTTTTGTAACCGGGTTGCGTAGTAGTAGATACCATTTGCCCGAACGGCCAAAAAGAGCCCTGGCAATTTGGAGTCCACGATTTCCGTATCGCCGCCGGCAAGCGGAATTCGCAGAAGTAGCCCTCGCCGGCGGGCTTGAGAGTTATGCCCTCTATTTCCATGTAAGGCGATTGCAGTTTGGCGCCGCCGTTCCGATCACAGGCAATTCCGGCTCTCCGGGGCCTGCGATCAGTGGGGACATCATCGCTGAACCCGGTCCGGCGCGGGATCGATTATCCGCCGGAATTCATCGACGGCGGCTGCCAGTTGGTCACGATGTGAAGCTCCGGTGTGCGGGAGCCGGTCACTTGAAAAGGCATTAGCACTCGCTTGCCGTCCGGTGTCACCGCATATCGCGCGGAACCGGGAATCCTTCGGGTAAGTTCGAGGATCTTCCTCGGCTTTCCCAGCTTCGGTTGGCTTCCCGAGCCATCCACATCCACAGCGTAGAGGCTGAGTTCTCTGTCCGGATAGTAGAGCTCCCTACCGTCGTGCCGCCAGCGGCCCAGACCGCCGCCTTCGGTGGAGACTGCCCATCTTGCTCCGCCACCGGGAAAGGCAGTGATATAGGTCTCCATTCGGCCGGTCTCGTCCGAGCAGTATGCCAGCCACCGCGAGTCCGGAGAGACCTGCGGCTGATCGTAGTACCCAGGCCGGTCGGAAATCACCCGGACCTTTCGGTCCTGAATGCCAATTGCCACCAGATCAAGACCACCCTTACTCCGCAATGTAGCGACGATGTATTTGCCGTCGGGCGACACATGGAGGTGATGCGTCTCCCCGTTAATGAACAACTCCCTTTTCTGCCCACCGGATGCAGGCATGACATAGACGCCGGCTCCTTCTTCTCCACGACCAGAAAAATAGATCCTTGATTCATCGTGCGACCAAACCGCCACGCCGCCCCCGTCGAAAGTAAGCTTGGTCTTGGCGCCCCGCTCTATGTCGAGCAGCCAGATGTTGCTATCCGAGGCGACGGAGAGTACACGCTTGCCGTCGGCAGAAAATTCAGGATGCGAGCCTACGTCGAGCGGAGTGCTTGCGCCGGACTCGCGGGTAATAAGCCGTTCTTCTGTTCGCCGTTCGGAGACCACGTACGATAGATCCCGGTTTTGCGAGACCCGAACGCCGTTCGCTTGGCCGATGTTGACCGTATGTACAGCCGCATTGGTGAAGGAAAGGCTGCCGGGATCGAATGCCCGCGCCTGCCAACGGTTTTCGGCATCGGAATAGAATAGGAACCCGCCTCCGTACTGGCAGTCGTTGACTCCCTCCACGACGCGGCCGAGTTCATTGCCTTCGAGATCGATCGCGATGTAGTCGTATCTTTGCTGGTTTATGGCGGTGCGAATAAGAAAGCGCCCATGGTGATGCAGGTCTCGTAACCCAACCATCGTTCTAGCGCTTATGTTTAGCCGAACCATCCGGCCACCCGGCACCGTCAGGCGAAACAACTCGCTCCCGCGGCGCGCGATCAGGTTTCCATCGCCGCACCATATAAGTGCGTTTGCGCCAAATGAGGAAATCGTCTCGATTGAGAAAGAATCGAGGTGGGCACGCATGATTGCGCTGTCGCCCGCAAATACCAAACTGCGGCTGTCAGGAGCCCAAGTGGCGCTGACGGGCGTACCCGTCCCCTCGAGCGCTTTTGGAGCATGTTCTCCAAGACGACGAATCCAGTAAAATCTCCTTCCCGTGCCGTCGATAGTGGCAAACGTGACCGTCATCCCGTCGGGGGATATCGGTGCGCTTGCACTTGCCAATCGGTGCCCGTCAGGCATGGGAATCGTCAGGTGATATGACTTCCCGGTTTGCGTTTTCTGTCCGCGAGAACCAACGTATGCACCCGCCAATACGCCGAGGCTGGCCAACGACGTTCCAATGAGGAAACCACGGCGTCGAGATACGGTCGCGGCCGGGTCGAATGCCGCCTCCTGGAGATCGAGAGCGACGTCGCGTGCCGACTGGTAGCGGCGTTCGGGGTCCTTGGAAAGGCAGCGGGCAAGGATCTTCGTTACGGACAGTGGCACGGAGGGCGCCAATGGCTCCCGGAGCGGATCATCCTTCATCACGCGGCTGATTACTTCGGCGACGTTGTCTCCCGCGAATGCGCGTTTGCCGGTCAACATTTCGTATAGAACGGCACCAAACGCGAAGATGTCGGCGCGGGAGTCGATTTCGCCGCCCGTCGCTTGTTCCGGCGCCATGTAGTGCGGCGTGCCTTGAATGGTGTTGTCTACCTGCGTCAATGTCGCATCGACTTGGGAGAGCGCGGCGGGACGTGCTTTGGCCAAACCGAAATCGACGAGTTTTACTCCCGACTTGGTCAACACTATGTTGGCGGGTTTGACGTCTCGATGGACGACACCGGCACGGTGCGCTGTTTCGAGTGCTTCCAGAAGTTGCAGCGCATATGTCCGCGCTTGTTCCCAGGGAAGGGGTCCGCGCAGTGGCGTTCCTTCGAGGAACTCCATGACCAGATAGCTGTTTTCCTCATGAACGCCGAGATCGTAGAGGGTGCAGATGTTGGGGTGGTTCAGAGCAGAGATCGCCTTGGCTTCCCGGGAAAAGTGGTCCGCGAACTCCCGTTTCATCAGCTTGATCGCAACGGAACGATCTATACGGGTGTCGCGCGCTTTCCAGACCTCACCCATGCCGCCGGCCCCTATGGGCGACAGGATTTCGTACGGTCCGAGTTGCGCTCCCGCGGATAGCGACATAGGATTTGTTCCAGATCAGTCTAGCCCAACGGGGCGCCGATTCGTACGCATTTGGCGACCGCAGAAGATGGATCTTACCTGCTGTTCTCTAATCAAGACGCCGAATTAGTACGTTTCTAAACCAGGCGCGGGTCCGGTGATTCTGGAGCAAGAGTGGCCCTTCGAGTGGTCTGGAACTGGTCTCATACTCGACGACTTTCTCTCCATTCAGCCAGTGTTCACAATGCCGTCCTCGCACGATTATCGTGCTGCTATTCCATTCACCCACTGCGCGCGGGGCGGCTTTGGATGGAGGGATCTGATTGTACAGGGAGCCGGTCCGTTGGTTTGCGTATTTCGCGGCACCCGGATCGCCGGCATCGTCCGCAATTTGATACTCATGACCGGTGCCGTCCCCCTGGGTCAGGTAGAAGAGCCTGTACTTCACGCCGGAGTTTCCCTTGGGCGGAACCCGCCAATCGAAGCGCAGCTCGAACGATCGGAACGTGTCCTTTGTACGAATGCCGCGATTACTATCACATCCGGCGGGATTGAGGGTGAGCAGTTCGTTCTCGACACTCCAGCAACCGCTCACCGGGTCGTCTCCAGTTCCCGTAAACGCGTCGAGCGATTTGCCGTCGAACAGACGGATCCAGCCATCCTGCCCCGGCGGCATGTGAACTTTGGCGGGCTTCACCATAAAGGTAGACCTATCTGCGAAACGATAGGCGGCGAAGCGCGCTGCCTCCGCCAGCCATTGGCCGTCGCGCTTGATCAATGTCATGTTCAGGTAGCCGGCAAGCTCTGTGCCGCCGGGCCAGTTTATGGTTCGGAAGTATCCTCCCGCCAGCGCCGCATCCGGTGTAATCAGCCGGCCGCCGCGCACTAGAGCCGCGACCTCCACGCCGTCGTAGCGCCTATCGGGGCTCGCACCGGGAAACCAGGGCCGGCCGTCGCGGTTCAGCCAGAAGGATTCGCCGGAAGCGTCGAATGATGGGGTGGTTACGGCATGAACGGCCTTGGCGTCGCGGTTGTTAACGCCGATGATGAGACGTTCCACCGCGGCTTGTATTGCGGTGAGGTCTTCCGGGAGAGCCTGCGGGGGTTGCGCGAGGGTGGTTGATGGGGACGGTAAATATAGGAGGAAAGCACGGAGAACGAGCAGGCGGGAAAAGGGCATGAAAGAAGAATACAGGTATCGGCAGCCGGGAAGCGGGGGGAATTCGGGAGGGGTGAACAACTCTTCGGCAGTGGATTCGGGAGTAAAGCGGAAAGAATCGGAGGGCCGGGGAACATTGATGGTTGCGGGTACAGGCGTTGCAAGCCGGATAAGTCCATTTTGGGTGTCGACCTGCCGATCACCTTATCTGTGCTAGCTACGCTCCGGGAGACCGGTGACAGATGCCCGAGTGTAGGCTATGGTTAAGAGATGAGTGAAGTAAACGTTATGCTTCCGGAGGAGTTGGTGAAGGCAGCGCGTCTGGATCTCGGCAACGTATCGCAGGAGGCCGCAAAGCTCATCGCGTTGGAACTCTTTCGCGAGCACAAGGTTTCGATAGGTCGCGCGGCAGAATTGTGCGGCGTACCGCTCGAGTTATTCATGGACTTCGCCGCAGATCATGAAGCTCCACCGCTGAATTATGGCCTTGCAGACCTTGAACAGGACCGGCGAACCTTAGCTAAATTGCGCGCGTGATCGTCGTTTCGGATTCCTCCCCGCTGATTACGCTTTCCAAGATCGGCCGGATTCAACTGCTGCCGTCGCTTTACGGTACCGTGCATGTCACCCCGGAAGTATACGCTGAGGTGGCTGTAACGGGCGCGGGCCTAAGAGGCGCATCGGAAATTGCCAGTGCAGAATGGGTGCGGGTAAGAGCTTCCGAAGACGACCCCAGCATTTCGGCCGACGACAGGATTCTCCTGGGGGCTGCCGATATCAGTGCTATCCTTCTCGCAAAACAGTTGAGAGCCGATGTCGTGCTGATGGACGACCGAAAGGCCCGAGCGCTGGCGGTGAAGCATGGCGTAACGCCCCTTGGATGCATTGGCATATTGCAGGATGCGTTTCAGGCGGGCCTGGTAGGGGATTTGCGTGAGGCATACAAATCCCTATTGGGTTCGGGCGCGTACGTGGATCGTCGCATCGTGGAAGTCAACCTCAGGCTGTTGAACCTCCCTGGGCTGGATACCTAAATGGGTAGGGAGTTCCGCTTACCTCGTGCTCGAAACGTTGGAGGAGCGAGGCCGAGGCAACCGCAGGTTGGATTTCTGGATTAACCGGCTGGCGGAGGGGCGTTTCCGATTCTCTCCGCCGGGGAGGTTTATTAGCCACCGATGGACACAGATGAAACCCGGATGAGCACTCCGATTCGTGCTGGCTGGAGGGGACGCAGGATCAGGGCGCGGGCCGTTGCTCGACGATCGGGAAGTTCTTAAGTACAGTTGCGCTCGTCGGAGCCGTGTGAAATTATACGCGCCATGCGTGTCCTTCTACTTGTTGTGCCGGTGTTGTTCACAGGAATTGTCTATGCCCAGTCGGCGCAGGTTTCGGGGCGGATCACGGACTCGAGCGGGGCGGCGGTATCGGGCGCCGAGGTGAAGCTGCGGAATCTCGCGACCGGCGCGGAGCGACAGGCGGCCGCTTCGGTTGATGGGCTCTATGTCGTTCCTTTGTTGCCGCCGGGTTCTTATGAAGTCCACGTGAAGCATCCGGGGTTCAAACCCGTGGTGCAATCCAATATCGCGCTGGCGGTGGAACAGCGGGCCGAACTCAACTTTACGCTGCAAGTCGGCGCGGTGACCGAGCAGATCGAAGTGAGGGCGGCAGTGAGCCGGTTGAATACGGTGGAGGCGTCGCAGGGGCAGGTGATTGACAACCAGCGCATTGTGGAAATGCCGCTGAACGGGCGGAATTACATCGATCTGGCGTTGATGTCGGGCGGGGCGGTGCAGGCCGCTCCGGGTTCGAGGATTGGCGGGTTTTCCGCGGGCGGGCAACGGGTGAGCCAGAACAACTACGTGATGGACGGGATCGATAACAACTCGGTGGAGTTGGCGGCGGCGGGGCGAAGGGCGGAGATGGTGCAGCCGTCGATCGATGCGATTCAGGAGTTCAAGGTGCAGACCAGCGCATATTCGGCCGAGTATGGGCGGGGCATGGGAGGCGTGGTGAATCTCACGATCAAGAGCGGCAGCAACGCCATCCATGGCTCGGCGTTCGAATTCGTGCGGAACGAAATCTTCGATGCCCGCAACTTCTTCAATCCGGTTGGGACGGCGAAGCCCTCGTTCAAGCGGAATCAGTATGGAATGTCGCTGGGCGGGCCGGTGGTGATTCCGAAGTTCTATAACGGGAAGAACAAGACCTTCTTCTTCGGCGACTTCGAGAGTACGCGCATTCGCGAGACAGCGACGGTGGCCAACACGATTCCGACGCAACGGATGCGCAACGGCGACTTCGGCGAATTGCCGGCGAACCGGCCGATTCGGGACCCTTCGACGGGGCAGCCTTTTCCGGGGAACGTGATCCCGGCGGGGCGGATGGACCCGGTGGCGGCGAACCTGGTGAAGATTTATCCCGCGCCGCAGAACGCAATACTGGCGAATAATTTCACCTACCTGTCGCCGCGCTGGCAGAACGTGGACAAGTGGGACGTCCGGGGCGATCAGAATATCGGGTCGAAGGACAATGCCTTTTTCCGGTTTTCGCGGCAGGACAATCTGCTGCCCGATACGCCGAGTCTGCCGGCGCCAGCGTATGGCGGCGGCAACCTGGACTACGTCACCGAGGGCATGAACGTGGGGGCGGGATGGAATCATATCCTGACGCCGAGCCTGTTGCTGAACATCCGTGCGGGCTGGAACTACACGCGCTTTAAGCGCGATAACCCGGCGTCGGCGATGGGGCACAATTTCAACCAGGAGTATGGCATTCGCGGCGCGACCGCGGTTCCGGACGGGGGATTTTCGCAGTTGAACATTACAGGGTATCGCGCGTTGGGGATCGGGCCTAACAATCCGGTGGATCGCAACTCGCAGAACCGCCAGATCAGCGGCGATTTAAGCTGGACGCGGGGGCGGCATAACGTGAAGTTGGGCGCATCGTTCCTGCGGTCGCAGAACCCGATCTTCAATATCCGGAACACGCTGGGGACGTACACATTCAATGGCGCCTACACAGGGGATGGGATGGCGGATTTTCTGCTGGGCCAATCGAACCAATGGGCGTGGCAGTCACCGGTGACGGTTTCGATGCGGGCTTCCAATTTTGGCGGATATATCCAGGACGACTGGCGGATCAACAACCGGCTGACGGTGAATCTCGGGGTGCGTTATGAGGTGTCGCCGCCCTGGTACGAGAAAAACAACAAGATGGGCATCTTCGACATCGACACGAATCCAGCGCAGCCGGCGCTGGTGTATGCGACGAGCGGCGGTTCGCGGGCGGACCGGGCACTGGTGGCGACCGATGGCAATAACGTGATGCCGAGGATCGGGTTTGCTTTCAAGGCCACGGATAAGACCGTGATCCGTTCGGGCTATGGGCTTTACTACGCCTACATGGAGAACATGGGGGACAGCGAGTTTCTGATCGGCAACGCGCCGTTCGCGCATGGGGTGACGTTGACGGGTTCGTCCACGGTGCCGGCGCTGCTGCTGGTGAACGGCCCGCCCGCAGGGGCGACGGATCTGGCACGGGCGACGGGACTGCAGTTTTCGTCGTATGAGCGCAATCCGCCGATGTCGAACGCCCATCAATGGAACTTCGATATCCAGAGGGAGTTCGGGACGAGCTGGCTGGCGGACGTGAGCTATTCGGGATCGCGGGGCCTGCATCTGGTACGGCAGTACGACGGCAACTTTTCGCCGGCCGGTGCGGGGACGATTGACTCGAAGCGCCGGTATTCGCGGCTGGCGATTCCGGGGACGAGCATTGTAGCGTCGCCATTGGGACCGGTGTATAGCCATCGCTACGACGGCAACTCGATTTACCATGCGATGATCGCGAAGATCGAGAAGCGCTTTTCGGGCGGGTTCACGGTGTTGGCGTCTTATACGTGGTCAAAGAACATTGGCGATACGTGTGGCACCGCGGTGCAGGGGAATGCGACGGGCTGCGGGTATCAGAACATTTTCGATATGCGGCCGGACCGGTCGATTGACAACCAGGACATTCCGCACCGGTTTGTGACATCGGCACTGTATGATTTGCCGTTGATGCGGGGGAATCGCTGGCTGGGCGGATGGACGTTGGGTTCGATCGTCACGATGGCGTCTTCGGTTCCCTTTACGCCGACGGTGCAAGGGAACCCGGCGAACACGGGGACGTTCACGGTGGTGCAGCGGCCGAACGCGACTGGGGCGGCGTACTCGGGCGAACGGACGCTGCAGCGCGACTTTAACGTGGATGCGTTTACGCGGCCGGCCAACTTCACCTACGGCACGGCGGGGCGGAACATATTGCGGGGACGGTCGCAGTTCAACTGGGATTTTTCAGCGCTGAAGAACTTTCAGTTACTGGAAAGTCTGCGGCTGCAGTTCCGGTTCGAAGCGTTCACGTTCAGCAATACGCCGCGGTTCGGGGCGCCGGGCAATGTGCTGGGTACGGCGAACTTCGGCGTGATCACGGGCGCCAACACGCCGCGAAACTTGCAGTTTGGGCTTAAGCTGATCTGGTAATGCACATGAACCGACGACAATTTCTTGCCGCCGCGGGCGGGGCGGCCTCCGCCGGGGTGCTCCGGGCGCAAACGCCTCGGAGGCGGAACATCATTTACATCCTGAGCGACGATCACCGGTACGACGCGATGGGGTTCCTTAAGGCGCAGCCGTGGCTGGAAACGCCGAACATGGACCGGCTGGCGATGGAGGGGGTGCATTTCAAGAACGCCTTCGTGACGACGGCGCTTTGCAGCCCGAGCCGCGCGTCGGTGCTGACCGGCGTGTATGCGCATAAACACCGGATTGTGGATAACAACACGGGCATTCCCGCGGGTACAGTGTTTTTCCCGACGTATTTGCAGAAGGCCGGATACAAGACCGGATTTTTCGGCAAGTGGCACATGGGAGCCGAGGGCGACGATCCGAAGCCGGGGTTCGACCAGTGGGTGAGTTTTCGCGGGCAAGGCACGTACATGCCGAGCGCGAACGGGTTGAGCGTCAACGGCAAGAAGGTTCCGCAGAAGGGATACATCACCGATGAGTTGACGGACTATGCGTTGGACTGGATCAAGACTCTGCCGAAGAGTCAGCCATACTTCCTATATCTTTCGCATAAAGGCGTGCATGGCGACTTCACGCCGGCGCCGCGGCACAAGGGCCGTTACAAAGACGCCAAGTTCGTACCACCGGCGACCATGGCGACGGAGGGCGAAATGGCCAAGGACCGGCCGATGTGGGTGCGAAACCAGCGCAACTCCTGGCATGGCATGGACTATCCCTATCACTCGAAGCTTGGGCTGGAGGAGTACTACCGACAATACGCGGAGACTTTGATGTCGGTAGACGACTCGATTGGCCGGGTGTTGGATGCACTGCGCGAGAGGGGTGAGTTGGAATCGACACTGGTGATTTACATGGGGGATAACGGGTTCGCGTTTGGCGAGCATGGGTTGATCGACAAGAGGACGGCATATGAGGAGTCGATGCGCGTTCCGCTGCTGGCGCGGTGCCCGGAGTTGTTCGCGGCGAGGCGGACGGTGACCGAGGTGGTGGCGAATCTGGATATCATGCCGACGGTGTTGAGCGCGGCGGGAGCGGCGGCGCCCGTAGGGTTGGACGGGCGGAGCTGGCTGCCTCTGGCGCGGGGGAACCAGGTGGAGTGGCGGAAGGAGTTGCTCTACGAATATTACTGGGAGCGCAACTATCCGATGACACCGACGATGCATGCGCTGCGAGGCGAGCGTTTCAAGTTTATCCGCTATCAGGGTATTTGGGATTTGGATGAGTTGTACGACCTGGCGGAGGATCCGCTGGAAGGCCGAAATCTGATTAACGACCCGCGTCATGCGGATACGGTGAAGCAGATGCGGGAGAGGCTGTTCGATATTCTGGAGCAGACGGGCGGGATGAACATTCCGCTGCAGCGGGACCGGGGGAATGTATTTAATTTGCGGGATCCGGAGAAGGGGGACGCGGCGCCGTTTCCAGCGGAGTTTAAGAAACCGCCTAGGGCGCCGCGGCGGTAATTCGCAGGTTCGTCTTCGGTATTGAAGAGTATTAGCCACAGATGACCACGGATGAACATGGGTTTTGCCCTTTCCACGCAGCCGGCATTTGCGTTTAACGGCTGTTTAACGGTAGTTCCAGTTGCCGACAAGCTGCCGTTGCTATGCCGTTTGATCCCAGGTTCACGATTACTCCCAAGATTGCCATGCTACTCATGTGCATTGAGGCGGCGCGCCAGGCTGTAGACACGTTGCCGATCACGCCTTCCGTGCTGGCGACGCGTCGGGAGACCGCGAGGCTTTTCATTACCCACTACTCGACGATGATTGAGGGGAACCGGCTGACAAGAGAAGGACTTGCTGGGTACCTACGCTGCGCTGGAAAAGGCAGAGCATTTTGCATGGCAGGGGGAGTCCGGTACGATTGAAACGCTGCACTTCTTGGTGATAGCCGGTGGCCGCGCGAGAGCGAAGGACGTGCCAACGCTGATGAAAGCTCTCGTGAAATGGCTGGCGTCCAGTGAGCAGCAGAGGCTTCCGGGCTGAGGCCGACATAACGTCCTGGGTGGAGTATTTTTGCGAAGGAGTAGCAGAAAGCTTTGAGAAAGTCCGGCAGCGCGCGCAGGGGGCGGTGGGCTCCGGCGAACGCGACCAGTCGGGACTGCTCAGGATTCTCGATCCGAGACAGCGCAAGGCGTTGGAGTTGTTCCGGCAGAGTGCGACCATTACGAGCGACGCGCAATCTGCTTGCCGCGTGGGTTGAAGCCGGATTTGTCGTCGTTGCCGATCCTGCGAAAAAGTCCCGCAAGTACACGCTCGACACTGCGTTCGCGGCGATTATGGGTTTTCAATAGCTTCGTCGGGTCCGGTTTTCCATGCATCCGAAGGGAGGCCCCGTGCCTAACGCCTTGCCAACTGGGGAGTTTCGAACCTCGCGTTTCCCACTACCCTTCGCAACCGGTCCACCATTTCTGTCAATTCGTTCGACTCGCGTTCAAGATCCACGCTCGTCCGTGCTCCGACCTCCGCACCGGCCGCAGTATCCTGCGTGGTCTGCTGCATTCGGGATATCGCCGTGGTCACACTTGAGATCCCGTCGAATTGTTGACTCAACGCTTCGTTCATCGAGGCGAGCAGACGTTCTACTTCCGCCGAGTCCGCGGTGATCCCGCTGAACTCGCCCACCATTGCGTTCATACGCTCCGATCCGGAGTGCGCCTTCTCGATGGAATCTTCGATCATTGTTGCGGTCTCCTTGGCTGCCTGGGCCGATCGGTGCGCCAGGTTCCTCACCTCCTCGGCAACCACCATGAATCCCAGCCCGGCTTCACCGGCCCGAGCGGCCTCAACCGCGGCGTTCAGCGCCAGTATATTGGTCTGGAATGCAATCTCATCAATCACTTTGATGATCTTGCAAATCTGGTCGCTCGCCGCGCAGATTTGCGCCATGCAGGTCCGCATCCCCTCCACAACCTTGCTCGTCTCCCGAATCCGCTCACTCACTCGGAGCGTCAACTTCACTGCGTTTCGTGAAGTATCGGCATTGCCTTTCGTAATTGCATGAATCTCTTCGCTCGCCGACGAGGTTTCTTCGAGCGATGCGGCCTGCCGCGACGCCGATGCCGCCAGCGTTGTCGAACTGGATCTCGTCTCCGTGGCAGTCCGGCCAAGCCGTTTGGCGATGTGGCTAACATTCGAAACCGTATCTACGATCGACGTCATCACGCCACGCATACAGATAAACCCTACGGCCATGGCCGCGCAAGCACAGAGCAGTGCCAGCCCGATCAACATGAAACGCGATCGGTTCACCCCGTCCTTCGAACTGCGGTAGCCTTCGACTGCGCCCTCCATTTGGTTTTGCACCAGCAGGTTCAACGCGCTCCGCGCCTTCACAAACGCATCGGTCGCCTGGCCATTGGACAGCTTGAATGCATCCTCAGCCTGGTCAGCATTCAACTTCTCCACCACGCGACCGTTAGCCTCCCGATACTCCCGCAATCGCGCGATGATCGCATCGGCCATTTCGGCGCGCAGTGGTGTGGAGGCCCGCTTCCGCAATCCTTCCACCAGCCCGTCAATCGTGGCCTGCGCCTGCATCATCGCTTCCAGGTTCGCTTTGCGTTGTTCCGGCGTGAACGCCACCAGGGCGTTTTTCTGTCCTCCCATCGCCAACAACAATTGCACTTCGGCTTCTTTCAATTCCAGAACACTTTGAAAATGGTCCTCGTATAGTTGCGCCGTGATGCTTCCTCCGCGCTGTACCTGCCAGGTTCCGACAACCCCCACAGAGAGCGTGATAGCGGACGCAATCACAAATCCGAGCATCATCCGGGCGGCCAGGCCGCCTCTATCGACAAATTGAAGTTTCATCTCAGTTCACATCCGAAATGCGAAGCTCAACGAAACTACCGCCGGACTCGCCTTCCCTCCGTCTGAAAAGGGCTTGAACTTCCATTTTTTTACGGCGCTGGAACAGGCGCTGCCCAAGAGGGCGTGTCCATCCAGGACTTCGGTCTTCGTTACGTTCCCTTCGGTGTCCACACTCGCCGCTAATTTGACCTGCCCCGATATTTTCATCTGGCGGGCCATCGCCGGATACTCCGGCTCTATCTTTGTAAGGGCCGCTTTGCGTCCCACGGCTTCCGATACCGCGAGATCCGCGCCTATTACAGCCAGGGTTCCCGTCAGCAGTAAGATACCTAATCCGGCTAGCCGCCGGAGGCCACGATGGACCGGTAAAGCGATCACACTATTTCTGAAGGTCATGGCGTTTCTCCTTAGAACGTGAATCGTAGGCTCAGGTCGAACTGACGCGCTGTTCCCAGCCCGACACTTCGCCCGATCGTCGAGGTGATTACCCCAAATCCCGGCGCTGTCGTCGCGCTGAACCGTTGCCCAGGCTGCAGAGCAGGCAGTGCATTGGGCAGAGTGGAAGGTGGATTCGAGAAGCTCGCATGGTTGAATATATTGAACGCGTCGCAGCGCAGCTCAAACGCCATGCCTTCTTTCACCGGAATTCGCCGGGAGATGTTGAGATCCAACTGGTACATGCCCGGTCCGCGCAGCGCGTTTCGTCCCAGATTGCCGTACATCCCCGTCGCCGGAATCGCAAACGCTTCCGGGTTCAGCCATCTCATCCCGTTCTTGTCTCGCAGATACGGATTCACGCCAGCAACCAGGTCGGGCCGCCGCGCAGACCGCGATGCTCCGCCGCCCGGGGTGTTGATCACCGCGAGCGCTCCGTTAGCCGGCGTCCCCGAGGTGGCCACCACTCGCCCTTGCGCGTCGACATTCACAACATCTGTTCGCGAGATCAGGACGTTAACCGGCAAACCAGTCCGCGCATTCATCATTGCCCCTATACTCCAGTGGCTTAACACGCCGGCAAATCGGCCCGTGTTTAGATGAGGACGTCCCTTCCCCAGGGGCCACTGGTAATACATGCTTGCGTTCATCGCGTGCCGAACGTCGGTTGGGTTATCGCTGCGCTCGCAGACGAAACAGTCGGGGATCTGCGCCGTCGTCGTTTCATTGGACCCTTGTGAGTTCCCAATGCCGTGCGACCATCCATACTGCATCCCCACGGTCAACTCATCTACGAAGCGACGGGTTAACGATAGCTGCATCGCGTTGTAGCTGTCGCGGCCACCGCTGGTCTTGTAATCGATTTCGCCAAACTCCGGATTCTGCCGCGTCACCGCGCCCGTCGCCGGGTTCACAGATTGGATCCGATTCGCAATGCTTCTCAAGAAGAGGTTCCGGCCCATGCTGCCCAGGTACCCCACTTGACCCATAAACTTGTAAGGCAGTTGTTGTTGAATCGAGACGCCGTACTGAATGTTTTTCTCCGGCACCTGGTAATGGTCTACATCGTAGCCGCGAGGAGTCTGCACGGTGCTGCTGAGCGCCGCCAACTGTTCAATATTCACCGGGTATCGCTGCCCGGAAACCGAGAACCGGCTTACATCGCTTTCTATCGGCTGCACCAGGTCCTCGAATTGCCCGGGCCCGTAAAACACCCCGCCGCCGAACCGAACCACGGTCTTCCCGCCGGCTTGACTCGGCGCCCACGCCAGCGAAAGACGCGGTGCAATCGCCGCCCTGTTCGCCTTATAGAAGGGATGATCGCTGCTCAGCAGTTTTACGGAGCCAGCGTCAAAAAGACTTGTCCGGTTATTCCGTTCCCGGTTCACCGAATAGTATTCGTAGCGAACACCGACGTTTGCCGTAATGTTGCTGCCCAATCGGATCTCATCCTGCAAGTAGCCGATGTAATATTCCTGCATCGCCTCGTGGAAGCCCAGATCGCCGATGTAGCTCACGGTCGCACCTGTATTGCTCAGGAATCCGTTCAGATTGTTGAAGGTATAAGTCAGTCCGCCCAACTGGTTCATCGGAATGCGGATCAGCCGCGTCTCGAATCCGGCCTTGAATGTATGATTTCCGGCGCCCCATCCGAAGTTATCGATGAAGGAGTAAGACTTGCCACGGTAATCGGAGCCCCGGCCGTTTCCCGAACTCGACTGCCGCGTGATTCCGCCCGGCGAAGCCACACCGCTTGGGGCGCCTCCATTGATCCCGGATTGCACCACGGAACCACTCACATTGATGCTTATTCCGTCCAGCAGCGCGAACCCCGACGACACTCCCAGCGTCATCGGCGCGCGGTTCAAACCAAACTTGAATTCATTGAAACTCTTGGAATCGAACGTGCTCATCAGACTAACGACGCCGTTATCGGGCTTGCTGGTCGCCCTCACACGCCTCGGGGTCACCGTATAGTCCGGGGCGTCCAGTACTCCAATGTCTTTCAGGTAGCGGACAAACAGCTTGTGTCTCTCAGCGATATTGAAGTCCACGCGTCCGGCAAAATTTGTTTCGTTCAGCTTCGATAACGCCGATCGATCCGCAATGTCGATATCCGGGTTGCTCGTTCCGTGCGATCCCATTGGGAACGCCGCCAACAGCGGAACCACGTCCGGCACTGCCCGCGACCTCGCCGCGGCGGACGGAACTGTCTCAATCACATTCATCCCTGATCGCTGGCGCAGCGACTCATAAGAGCCGAAGTAATACAGCCGGTTCTTCAAAATCGCGCCTCCGGCGTTGGCGCCAAACTGGTTCATGCGCAGCTTGGATTTTTTCCCGGTATCAAAGTAGTCGCGGGCGCTCATCGTGTCATTCCGGAAATACTCGAATAGCGCTCCATGCAGTTCATTGCCGCCCGAACGCGAAATCAGGTTGATCTGTCCGCCCACGCCCGTTCCGGATTCGGCTTGGTAAAGGGCGCTATCCACGCGAAACTCTTGCGTCGTTTCGACGCTATTCTGTAATCGGAATTGCGATCCGCTTACTTGCAGCCAGCCCGGCGCGGCGTCGAATACCGCTGACGCGTCAATGCCGTCGAAGGCGAACTTGTTTTGTTCGGCCGATTTGCCACTAAACCGTAATTGATCGAAACTCCCGCCGCCCGACGCGGTCGCGCCCGGCGCGCCCAACGCTAATAGAGAGTAGTTTCTGCCATTCATCGGGACGCCCAGCACCTCGTTGCCCGAAATGTTTACGCCCAGCCGCGCCGAGGATAGATCCATTGTCGCGCCTGTGGTCGCAACCGAGATTACCGACCCTTCCGACATCGGATTCAGCTCAAAATCCAGCGCCCTCGACTGTCCAACGCCCAGTTCGACCGCACTCCCAAACGGACTGAAGTCGTCGGCCGCGGCGTAGACCTTATAGCTGTCCGGCGGCAATTGGCCTATCTGATAGCGCCCTTCGGGGTCCGACTTCGCTTCATATTTCAGCGCTGTTCTAGTGCTGATCGCTTCCACCGTGGCGCCGGCGAGTGTCTGGCCCTTAACGGACTTGACCACGCCGCTAATTGTCGCCGTGGTTTGCGCCGCCACGACCTGATTAAGTAACGGTAGAGCGCAGAGCAGCGCCATCGGAATTATCCGAGACTTTCGGCAATTCTCGGTCTTTATGCTTTTGTATTCGGAGGGTATCATTCAGTTCTCACTAATGGCATTTCATTGCATCGACAGCGGGCTCTGGTCCCCAAGAGTTGAAGGGGAAATCCTCGCCCAAAAAGGCATATCGACGCATGAACGGTGTTCGTGAATTAGATTCCGCCGAGCCCTCTTTTGGCGGCCTCCATCCAACTTCGACTACGCTAATGTGTTGGCACCAGTAACTCGGTTAGGGATAGGAATAGAGGGAAGGACGCCATTCAGGCGGCACAAGGTGGTAGCCGATGCTCCACGCTTGTTTCTTCTCTGTTTATCGTTAAGGTTTCTTCACGGCCAGGTTATCCCTGACTAACCGCGCTTCTGCGCTCTGGTTACCGTAATGCTGCTCGGCGATGGCCAAAGCCTGTCGCAATACCGTCTGCGCTTCGTTTGCTATGCCCGACTCTTTCAATAACAGCCCGAGATTCATCAGATCGACGTACAATTCCGGATGATTTGGCCCGTAGACGGCCTGGTCTACGGCCAAAGCGCGGCGGAAATGCGTCAGCGCTTCCGACGGCTGCCCCCGACTCTGCAGCAGATCGCCGAGGTTCGTTGAAACGGTTGCGAGTTCGGCGGTTCGCGGCCCACCCCGCTTAAGCAGCAGGGCAAGGGCCTGCCGCTCAAGGCGCTCCGCTTCGAGCAGCCGGCCCGAACTGTGCAGGAGACTGCCCAGATTGCTCAAGACGCTGACGGCATTTGGATCGAGGGCGAGAGCCTGGCGGAACACCTTTTCGGCCGAGCTGTCGTCCTTGTTTTCCCGGTGGCTGAGCGCAAGATTGTTCATTACCATGACCTGAAAATCTTTCGACTTGCTGGTTGCCAGTGCCTTGCGGTAATACTCGCGGGCGTGCTCTGGCTCCATGGCGGCCAGCACAGACCAACTTCGGCCGGCCACCTCCGGATCCCCGCTTTCCGCCGCTTTGTGGAACAGCGCCTTGGCTTCGGCGTCCCGGCGCAACTCGCCGTACATTTTGGCCAGATTCTCCAGATCCGCTGGATCGCCGCGCGTTTTTACGGCTTCCGACAATGCTTCCAACGCTCCGGCGGAATCGCCCAGCGACCGGAGAAACATGCCCCGATCGCCGGGGTGCGCGAGTTGATAGATCGCACGCAGTCCCTCGGGTGAAGCTGGAGATTGCACACCGGTCCTCGGAACAGTCTTCACTGACCGGCCGGTCGGAGTCATAGGGCGAGTCTTGTCGTAGATTCCAATCCAATGATTCGTGAATTGCAGCGAGGCGTTGGCTGGGACGCTTGGCATGTGACAGGAGACGCAAGACGATGCCGCGGGCACCGGCGCGCGATGTTTCGTGTTGGCGTGGCAGCCCGAACATTTGGCGTCGTAATGTTTCGGGTTCTTCTCGACCGACTGGTGAGCATTGTGACAGGTCAAGCAAGATACAACCGCTTTTTCGAAACAGCGCGCCTGACTCAGGAAAGCCGGTTCGTGCCGGGAATTCCAGGAGAGGCCCCAGTCGGTAATGTCGGCGGCGGTGCGATGACAGGCGCCGCAGTAGTCGTTCAACTCGGCAGGCGAAAAGCGTCGCGGGTTCACGATCGTAGCGGCGCTGGGTTTCTTCAGGTGCTCCGAGCCGGGTCCATGGCAGGATTCGCATTGCACGCCTGCTTCGGTCCAGTTAATGGCGCCATCCGCGGCGAGCGACACCGGGCCGGTGGTGTGGCAGCGAAAACAACGGAGCGCCGTCCCTGAGGGATCGAGCGTCCGGTACCGACGGCCGCCCGCGTTCTCATGGCCGGGCGTAAGGCCCATGGCCTTGCGGCCCGGATAGTAGCTCAGGCCGTGCTCAATATAGTGCTGCTCCCCATCGCGGCTCACATAAGTGATCGCCTTGGTGCCGGCGCCGAATGCCCACTCTCCGGGGCTACCCGCCGGCGCCTTTTTCAGGGCCCGCGCATGTCCCGTTTGACCATGGCTCGCCGCTTGCGAGGGATGGCAGCTTTCGCACGCCTTCGATCCGGTGAAGGCCGCAAGACTGCGATCCGAGCCCTGACCGTATGCGGCCGCGGTGAGCAGCGCGAGGGGCAAAAGGTGGCTGGCTTTCGGAAGCTCGAAAAATAGTCTTCTGACCATGCGAATTATTAGGTGTTTCTTTCTAACCCCGATGATCCGGCCGTGCGGAGCTTCTACGGGGCTCCGACCAGATGGATTTAGGGTAACGCGTCCTCGCGGCTCTGCGATCCTAGCGATTGGCCAACTCGGCGAGTATGTCGCCGTGACAGGCTTCTGGCGCGCACCAGCACCCCAAGATCTTACCCTTCAACTCAGGCAGCCGCGCCATCAGGTCAGGCTGGGTTGGCAACCAGGTCCTGTACTTCGCCATGATCTCCTTGCGCGTACCGCCTTTCCCGAGTTTGAATGGGTTACCACAGATCGACGCCTTGAAGCCGTTTCGAGGCACAGCACGCCCGATGTAGATATCGTAAGGCTCCTTCCTGCAGTGAACGATCCAGCGCGACATCAGGAATTAACCGCCAGATCCGCCATTTCTCGCGTCCGTCCATTCGACCTTTGAATTCGCTGGCATTTATTGTTGCCCGTAATTCCTGATCATGCCGTTCGTAGGAGATCACGGACCTATTCATCATAGTCACTGGAACCACTGCAACACCCGCAGGGCGCGCAGCGTGATCCACCGGCTCGGCTGTCCCTCGCCTTCATCGAGTTCAACGGGCATTACGCCGGGATATCGGGTCTCCAAGGGCCATAACCCGCCGCCGTCCCGCTTCGATTCGACCAGCTCGATCGCCTCGGCCATCCGCTCCTCGTACGGAACGCCGGCGCTCCGCAGGTAATCGAGTCCCCGCAGCACGTCGTAGTGCCACCACGCGGGGAACGCGAAGCGCCTCCAATCGCAGCCGCTCTTGCGGTCCCGCTCGATTACCTCGCCGGTGGACCGGCGGCGAAAGAGATGACGATCGAGGAGATACTCCTGCCCGCGGAGACGCGACTCGATGATCTTCTGGCTTCCCCCGACGGAGCGTTCATATGTGAGCAGGGCTTCCAGCACACAGATCGTGGTGTTAAATGACGACCGGGTGGAGCCGTTGGCCGCCTCGCAGTTCCAGCCGCCGTCGGGTAACTGTTCCGCCAGCAGACGGGCGACCAGGCTCCGGACGTCCTGGCCGAAGTAGGCGCCGGCGGCCGCGACCTGGCCATTTATGCAAGGCTCAATCTCGCCGTCAAAGAAGGCATTGGCCTCACATTCCCGCGGGCCGCATCCCTCCCACGTCACCCGGTCGCGGACAAGGCCGATTGCGCGGCGCGCCTCGCCGCTCGCCGGATCGAGCCCCAGGTCGCGCAACAGCATAAGGACGTGCATGGTGGAATTCCACCCGCGGTTCCAGGCCGCGCCGCCCCACCGTCCGTCGGCCGTCTGCAGACTAAGCAGCCTCGCTCCGGCGCCTTCGGTAGCAACACGGGCCCGCTCGGCTGCGACGTCTTCTGCCGGTGAACCAAGCAGGTCCCTCATCACGTGCCAGCGGATCGAGGGGTCAGAATCGAGCAGCCACTCGATAACCGTCCTTTCCGTCTTTGGCGATTGCCGGTATGGCAGATTAATCTGCATTGTCTCTCTTTCCTGAATTTAGAGGAAGACAGTCTCTACAAACACTTCGTCGAAGTTACCGCCTTCAAACGCATACGTGCAATTTTCGCAGATGGAGATCTTATTCCAGTCTGTGCGGAACTGGTCCCGCATCGCTTTGTACGCCGGTCCGGTCCAGATCTGGACAAAGTCGCTTTGCTTCGCATGCCCGAGCTGTTCCTTGCCGTGGAAATCGTAGGCGCAGGCATTCACGCGTCCATCCCAGCGCAACGTGGTCCCCTGCCATAGCGCCTTGCAGCGGTTGTACTTCACGCGCACACGTTGCCCGTCTTTATACCTTAGCCGAACCAGTTGGGGATTCTGCGCGATATGCTCGTCGCCCCGCCACGTTTCGCTTTGCGTGGATGCCGGATTCAGTTTCTTAATCGTGAGCGCGTTCACGCCCAACTCCTTTGCCTTGGCCCGCAGATGCGGGATCTCGTGTTCGTTGGAACTGGAGACGACAAAGGTCAGGCTGATCATCGGCGTCTGTTTTCCCTGCAGTTTTTTTGCGGCGACGATGTTTCGTACCCCCTCGAAAACACGCGCGACCTGGCTGCCCGGGCGGAACTCACCGTAGGTTTCCTGGGTGATCCCGCTGATGGCTACAATCAGGAAGTCGAGACCGGAGGCGACGAGATTTTCCGCGTGATCCATTCGCGCGAACAACTCGCCGTTGGTGCTTGAAATCGTCCGTATGCCGCGATTGCCCGCGTAACGGATCATGTCGTAGATCGACTGGTTGAGGAACGGCTCCCCCCAGCCCCACATCTGGAATATCAACGGTCTGTCTCCGAGGGAATCGGTGAACCGTTGAAAGGTCTCCAGATCGAGGTGGCCGGCCGCTTCGGTCGTCTCCTGCCCCACCGGGCAGTATTGGCATCTCTGGTTGCACTTCGAACTGGCTTCGATCTGCACGTGCGTTGGAAATCCCAGCGACCGCGATGGCTTCAACCGCACCGACGTTTCGGCCAGAATCCAGTTGGCGATGCGCCCGTAGCTGGCATTGGGGATTACCACCGGGAGGTTCTCGAAAGTGAACTCGATGCGGCGAGTGGCGAGCGTTCGCACTGCCTGCCAACATTTTTGCGCCAAACCCGCCATGCGGAGTCCTCCTATTGGTGGCGAAAGCCGAGCGTGTCTTTCGCCGCGTCGCACTCTTTCATCTGGCGGACGATTTCCTTCTTCTGTTCGCCCTTCCAGAGTTGATCGAGTGGCTGTTCCAGCACATTGCCGATAGACTCCTTCTTCCTGCAAATGAAGACATTCCCATCGAATCCCAAAAAAATTGTGCGGACCGAGCAGGAGCATCTAACCGCCTTGCCCTCATACAGCTTCAACAGGTCGCGCAGGTAGTCGCGATTGGTTTCGATGGGCAATTGAAGCACTTGCCTGGCCTGCGTTGCGATGGAGGTGACAATCGTGGGGTCGTAGTTCGGCCCCTGAATCTCGGAGGGAAAACGGCTCTGATGGCAGGTGAGTTTCTCCAGGGTTTTGAAACGGAAGGGAACGCCCATCGCCTGGCACTGCCGCGCCGTATCCAGGATTTCCGCGTGGTTCTGCGCCATCGCGGTGAGTTTTAATGACACGCGGACCTTGGGGAACTCCTTCCGGATACGTGCCGCGGTGGACAGTAACTTCGCGGCCGATCCGTCTACGCCGCGAATCGCATCGTGGCTCCGGATGCCGTCGTAACTGATGGTCACCGATAGATTCCGTTCGCCCGCTGCCGCGAGAAACTCCAGGGTCCGGTCCGTATAGTAGCCGTTTGAACTAATGTTCACGTGGGCCTTCGGCCGCCGCGCTCGTGCCACCGAATAGTAGTCGTAAAGGTTGTTAACCAGGAACGGTTCGCCCCCGGTCAAGGCGATGACCTTAAGGCGGCCCATAACGGATTGCCGAAGGACCTCGTCCAGAGTTTCTACCGTCAGGGTTCTTTTCGGCTTCTCCTCCCAAATTCCGCACATCTTGCAGCGCAGGTTGCAGAGATTCGTGAGCTCCACCATGAGCATCGCCGGCTGTGTCCACCCGAAGATCAAGCGGCCTCCCGGGGATTGGCCCAGTAGCCAACCGCCTCTCCCCAACTCCAGCAAGCAAAGCCGGCCCACATGAGCGGCGTGGCGCGAAGGAAGGGCCAGCGATACCCGCGAACTCCGCCTACCCTCGATGCAACCCGCGCCCACAGCAACGGTGGTAATAATATCCAGGTTAACGATCTCGCCAGGCGCATCGCCGGGGACCAGTGCTCGTATCGCGCGCGAATCCGCGCGAAGGTCTCGCCGTGCATGCGCAGCTTTCGGGCGATGGAGGGGAAATGGGTGGGATTCTGATGGAGTACGCTAATTCGCGGCACAAACAGGGGTGTGTGGCCGGCCTGACGAGCCGTCCAATTGAACAGCGTGTCCGAACAGTAACTGCCCTCCAGGAACGGCCCGAACGACTCGAACGCGCCTCGTTTGAACGAATAGCAGCAGGTGGGAATGTCGGGCATGGGCCGCGCCTCGCCGGTGGCCAGCCATGCGCTGAATTCGCAGAAATAAAGTGCCCAACCCGCTACGCTCTCCGGATTCGCAACTCCGACCGAACCCCCGATGATCACATGCGCCGGGTCCGCGGACGTGTGGGCTTCGAGAACGCGCTCCACCCAATCCGGCGCGGCGATACAGTCGGCATCCACAAAGCCCACGATGTCCGAGGTTACACTGCGCATACCGAGATTGCGCGCGTCGCCGGGGAAGAGCCGCGTGGGGGAAGTCACCAATTCGGCCCAACTGAATTCACGAACCACCAGCTCCGCGGTACCGTCACTCGAACTATCGACCACCAGCGTCCGGAACCCCTGGACCGTTTGGCGGTGCAGGGCGCGGAGACAATCGCTGATGGTCTGGCGGGCGTTGAACGACACGATAATAATGGTCAACGCGTGAGCCGTCATCGAGCCGAACCCACGACGTATCCGGCCAGGGCGGCCAACTGGGAGAGAACTAAGCGCGAAATGGGTTGGCGCAGCGATACCAACCGGTAGAGCCGCATCCGATTGATTCTCTCGATACGCCCGGGATGGGACCGTTCCAGCCGCCGCGCCGCGGCGCCGTAGCGTTTATGCATCGCCCAAAACTCACGCAGGTCCTGCCGATGATGGTGCTTGACCAGGGCCGCCGGTTCGTAGACGATCTCCGCGCCTTGCCTTCGCCAGCGTTCGCACAGTTCGCGATCCTCGCCCGCGGCCAGGGGAAAAGATTCGTCGAATCCTCCGATACTCTTGAACCCGGCGGCACTGACACAGAGATTGTTCGAAGGCAAATACCAGCGGGCAGTTCCTTCGGTAAGGCGGCCCAAAACGTCCTGGAGATCCTGGTTGAACACCGCCGCCCAGTTGTCCGGCTCGCCATTGACGACTTGCCCGCCGATGAGCGCGTCTGGCGACCGCTCGAGCCGTGCCTGGAGAGCTTCCAGCCAATTCGGAGCCACAACGCAATCGTCGTCGGTGAATGCCAGATACCGGCCACGAGCCCTGGCTGCGCCCAAGTTGCGCGCGGTGGCCGGTCCCTGGTGTTGCTGGTGAAGCATGGTCACGCCGGGTCCGGCGGCGATCGCCGGGGGTTCACTTCCGTCGTCGACCACGACGATCTCGGCTGCGATGCGGCTGGACTGGATTGACGCCAGACAGCGGGCCAGCGGCGCGGGGCGATTGTAGGTCGGAACAATCACCGAAAATAGGGGCTCAGCGTTCATCACATTCTTTCGAATCGGGCCTGAGAGCCGGCTTCGAACGGACCCCAGGACCGGCCGCCGGCACCGTATCATTCACAACAAATTTCGGAACTCTCGATGTTAGCACGCGAAGCCAACGATTCTCGCAGCCGCTACGGATCCAACTGCAACTTCGGCGCGTACTCGGGGCCGGCCAGTCGATGAAGCACGTGCGACAGGAACCAGCGCATCCGAAGATTCAACCGTTCGGGCCAGGACGTCATGACCGGCAACTGTTCGATCACTTCCCGTGCGATCTCCGGTTTTGCGTGCGGCCCCACCAGCCGGTATTGGGCGGCGACGAACGGTCCGGTGAGGAAGCGTTTTTGAAAGCGGCGGCTTTCCTTGCGAATGTCGCCGCGCGCCGGCTTGCATCCGATCCTTGACGCCAACTCGTCGCAAAACGGAGTGAACTCGACCAGGTGTGGCAGCCGTTCGCGGTTTGCGCGAAAAAAGTCGCGCCGGAACTGCTGCCAGTACCGGATCGACTCTCGCATCTCCTCTTGAGAGGGCAACTCCACATGCCCGCTTTGCAATTGCGCGAACCATCGAGCCTGCAATTCAGCCAGCGGGGGGATCGCTCCGATAGCTGGACGGAGCTGGCCGATAAACGCGAGATCCGCTCCTAAGCCCGGGTGGAAGGTATGGAGGAACCGCGGTGCGGCGACGGTCTCCGGCTCCAGGAACGGGATTTGCAATTGAAACCCTGTGCAGTAGATCACCAGCTCAGGGCGAAATTCCGATCCGTCCTGAAATACAGCCCGTTCCCCGTCGAAACGTTCGATATTGGGAACCAGACGGCAACGTCCGGCCGCCATGGCACGAACAAACTCGTCAGACTTCGTGCGGAACTGTTCGAAGACGGTCCCACCGGAGCCGGCCAGCAACATACGGGAGATGCGTCTTGTTCTCAGGTTCAAGCGCATGGTCTGGCGATCCGGTGCGAGGATGAGCGGCGGCAGGTCCCAGAAATACCGCACGATCCACTGCAGAAACTTATCGACAAACAGGTACGGGAAGAAAATGGAGCAGTAGAGACGGCGTTTTCGCCGGTCGGCGGGATTCCTGGTCTGAAAAATCCAGTGCGCGGGACTATGAAGCAAACGTGTCGTCAGGTAGTCGCGCGGCTGACCAAGCCGGGTGCGGGCGATCACCGCCACGCCTCTTCGCAAGGACAGAACCGTCTCCGCTGCGTGGCCGGCGATCTCAGCGATCACGTCCGCGCCGGACTCGCCTGCACCGACGATCAGTACTCGTTTGCCCTCGACCTGGGCCGGCCGGCGGTATTGCGATCCATGCATGCGCTGCCCTGGAAAGGTCTCGCTTCCTGGGATCTGCGGGGTGTAGGGATGTTGATGCAGTCCCGAACAAACCGCGACGGCGTCGAACTCTTCCTCGCGGAGCCCCTGCGCGTCGCATAGCCGCACTACCCAGGAGCCATTCGCGTTCCAGCGCACGGACTCGACACGCGTCTGAAAGCGGATATGGCGGAGAACATCGAAGTGCTCGGCGTAGCTCTGCAAGTAGGCCACGTAGGAGGCGATCGGCAGGTGGCCGTTCTGGGGAATGGGGAAGTCGGAGAATGCGGTCAGGAGCGAGGAAGAGGTCAGGTGGCAGGAGTCCCAGACGACCCCTTCCTTCTCGTCCCATCGAAACACGCCGCCTAAACTGGCGGCCTTCTCGAAACAGACCGGCTTGTGTCCTTCCGCGAGCAACTCCTTGACGGTGACCAAACCCGATGGCCCCGCCCCAATTACGGCAACGCGCTTCGGGTTTTTCATGTTTGAGCGTCCGCGGGTGCGAGTTTGCTTGCAATTATCGCGAATGACACAGCCCGATGATAGCGCGGCAGGCTGCCTGCGTAGCACCGGACAGACCGCAGGTGAAGTCCGATTGATGCGAGGATTGCGTCGAAAGGCCCAGTTTAGGAGAAGCACTGGGTGAAAAAGCTCGGTCGATTATCATCGGGTGTTACCTGTGCTCGGCGAGAGCAGGATTGCCTAGTGGCCCAAGTCTTGCGTTATTCGATAGGGAGGATTCCATATGCTTCCCTTTCGAAGAGTACTTTTCCCAGTCGACTATTCCCAGCCATGCGATGCGATGGCGCCCTACGTGACAGACCTGGTCCGCCACTTCAAGGCGCAACTGACCTTAATACACGCCTATGAACCAAACAACGTGAACTACGACGAACTTCTGGCCGACCTTCCGGAGTGGCCTCGAACCGTGCAAGCGTTCGAAGAGGCTCGTCTCAAGGAGTTTGCCTGCGGTGCATTTCCCGCAATCCACGCGGAATTGAGGGTACAGCGGGGCGAGCCGGCCGAGGTCATTCGCAGCATTCATGAGCACGAAGGCTCGGACCTGGTAATGATGCCGACGAGGGGGCAAGGGGCGATACGCCGATTACTGATGGGTTCGGTAACGAACAAGGTGCTGCACGACATCAGCGCGGCTGTCTGGACAAGTACCGGCAGCGGACTTGGACACGAACCGATGCCTCACTATCGTTCGATACTGTGCGCGCTGGATGAGACAGACGAGGCCGAAGCGGTGTTGCGGGCCGGCGCGAGTTTGGCGCAAAGCTACAGCGCCGAACTATATCTGGTACACGTGGTACAGACACCTCCGATGGCCGCCGACATCGACTTCTCCCCATACCGCAAAGATTTGATGGACGCCGCCGATCGCACGCTGCGGGAGCTTAAGGCCAAGTTGGGCATTAATGCACCATTGCTGATTTTGGACGGACCTCTGATCGAAGGCGTTCGGGAGGAAGCAATTCGCCGCCAGGCGGATTTGTTGGTGTTGGGCCGTGGTGAGGCACAGGAATCGATTGGCAGACTCTGGTCTACTTTGTACCCTCTGATCAGGGAGTCGCCATGTCCTGTCCTGAGCATTTAGAAATCGGCTCGCGGCACGGAACGGCCACAGAATGAATTGGTACCAACTGAGTGCCGAGGCCGTGCTGCGGGAGCTTAAAACTGAGCCCGTCGCCGGGTTGAGCGAGGCCGTAGCAACCCTGCGTCTGGTAGAACACGGACGCAACGAGTTAGTGGGAACGGGGATCAAGAGTCCCTGGCTGATTCTATGGGAGCAGTTGACGGCGTTCATGGTAGTGATCCTCGTTGTCGCCGCCGTCGTATCCGCACTTCTCGGGGATTTCAAAGATGCCATAGCGATCGGCGCCATTGTGGTTCTCAATGCCCTCTTGGGCTTCAGCCAGGAGTATCGGGCAGAGAAGGCGATGGCGGCTATAAAGAAGTTGGCGGTTCCATCCGTCAGAGTTCGCCGGGACGGAAGAGTGGGAGAAATTCCGGCGTTCCTGCTGGTCCCCGGCGATATTGTCCTTCTCGAAGCCGGGAACCTCGTCGCCGCCGATTGCCGTGTCTTGGAGAGCATGAGGCTTCAAACCTTCGAGGCCGCCCTGACGGGCGAGTCCGAACCCATTGGGAAAATCATCGACGCCATCGCTCAACCTGCCCTGCCCTTGGGCGACCGCCACAATGTAGCCTACATGGGTACGTTTGTGACCTCCGGACGTGGACTGGCTGTAGTCACAGAAACAGGCATGCGCACCGAACTTGGCCGCATTGCTTCGTTAATCCAGACAGTGAACCGTGAGCCCACGCCGCTCCAACGCCGCCTCGATCAACTTGGCAAGAGTTTGGCGGCGGTAGCGTTGTTCCTTGTAGGTTTGATCTTTGCCCTCGGCTTGCTGCGCGGCGCAGAGCTCAAGCTAATGTTTCTGACGGCCGTAAGCATAGGCGTCGCCGCGGTCCCTGAAGGATTGCCGGCGGTGGTGACCATCGCGCTGACGCTGGGCGCGCAACGGATGCTGAAACGGCGCGTTCTCATTCGCAAGTTGCCGGCTGTCGAAACGCTTGGTTCCATCACAGTTATCTGCTCGGATAAGACCGGTACGTTGACCCAAAACCGCATGACCGCAACGGCACTGCAGTTGGCGGACCAGGAACTGGACCTGTCGGCGGATATCAGTCCGGATGAAATCGGCGCCCTCGCCGCGAGCCAGCCGGCATTCGGCCTTCTCTTAACGGGCGGGACGGTGTGTAACGATGCACTGCACCAAACCGCCACTAGCCAGGCTGGTGCTAACGAAGGGCAAGCCGCGGCGCCGTTGGGAGATCCAACAGAAACGGCGTTGTCGATGGCCGCGATGCGCTTCGGTTTGAACAAGGACGAATTGGATCGCCTTTTACCTCGCGTAGCTGAAGTTCCTTTTTCATCCGAACGGAAAAGGATGACTACTGTTCACCGGGTTCCGTCCGAACGTGCCCGGATTCCATTCGATGTCGGGCTTGCCGGGATATATGCCTCCCATATCGTCTTCACGAAGGGCGCAGTCGATAACCTGTTGGGTATCTGTGACAAGGTCTGGGTGAATCGGGGGACCGAATCGATGAATCAGGCCTGGCGGGATGCGCTCACCGGGAACCAGGACAAGCTTGCGCAGAACGGAATGCGTGTCCTCGGCGTGGCATTTCGTTGGATGGAAGCCGTTCCCGGCGCGAACGACCAGACGATCGAGCAGGCATTGACATTCGTCGGCATGATTGGCATCACGGATCCTCCACGGCCCGAGGCGGCGGCGGCGGTGGCCAAGTGTAAGGCGGCCGGGATCCGTCCCGTGATGATTACGGGAGACCATCCGTTAACCGCACAGAATATCGCCGGCAAACTGGGTTTTAGCGGTGATGGGCAGGTTCTCACAGGCCCGACGCTCGACAGCTTGTCGTCCGAGGAACTACAGCTTCGGGCTGAATCGGTGCCGGTCTACGCCCGGGTTTCACCCGAACATAAGCTCAAGATCATCGAAGGTCTCCAACGGCGCGGCGATATCGTGGCTATGACCGGCGATGGCGTCAATGACGCGCCCGCGCTTAAGAAAGCGGACATCGGTGTGGCGATGGGCATTACCGGCACCGATGTCGCCAAGGAAGCGGCCGACATGGTGTTGCTGGATGACAACTTCGCAACCATCGTCGATGCGGTGGAAGAGGGGCGCGTCATCTATGACAACGTTCGAAAGTTCATCAAATACATCCTGGCTACCAATTCGGGCGAGATCTGGCTGATGCTTGCCGCGCCGCTGCTGGGAATGCCACTGCCATTACTCCCGCTTCAAATCCTGTGGATGAATCTGGTAACCGATGGTCTTCCCGCTCTCGCGCTCGGGGTGGAGGCGCCGGAACCCGACACGATGCGCCGGCCTCCCTATCGGCCGAACGAGAACATCTTTGGCCGGGGCCTGGGGCGCCATGTGATCTGGGTAGGCCTCCTGATGGCGGCCATATCACTCGGATCCGGCTATTGGTACTGGCGAGCGGGCGATCCGAACTGGCAGACCTTTCTGTTCACCACTCTCACCCTGTCTCAGATGGCTCACGTCATGGCCATACGCTCGGAACGCCAGTCGCTGTTCCAGCTTGGACTCTTGTCGAACAAGCCTCTGCTCGGGGCGGTATTGATGACTGTGGCTCTTCAGATTGCGCTGGTATACGTACCGTTTCTTCAAGCGTTCTTCAAAACCACTCCGCTCCCGCTTCCGGATCTCGCGGTGACGATCGCTCTTAGCGCCATCATCTTCGCGGCTGTTGAGATCGAAAAATGGATAATACGCCGCGGAAAGCCGGAGACACGCTAAATTGATCACGCCGCACCCAAGGGAGTGGTTTGGATCCCCGAAGGCGAAGTCTCCAAGGGCGAAACGGGAATGAAAGCGACTAGAGAGAAGCCAGAGGCATTGCCGAAATACCATGACGCGCTGCATAAAGACACGCTCTGTATCGCGGGAGCGTACCGCAGAAATAGAGCAAGGATATCCCAACGCTGGTAAACTTGAGCGGTCACACCGCCGGCAGCGACGGCCGGACCATGGAACAGCTCGAAGCGCTGTCAGCGACTACGAGTTGGCCAGCTCCGTCGTCTCCAAGAGTCTGTCCAACGACGTAAAGCGGTAACCAACTCATGGACCAGAACACATCAAACGAAGCGGGCGAACTCACCCCAACACAAGCCGCCCAGTTCTACCGCATGCAAGTCCGGGAGTTGCAGCACTATGCGATGTTCCTGATCGATCCGCACGGACTGCTCATGTCTTGGAACGCCGGCGTCGAACACCTCATGGGCTACACGGAAAAGGAATGGGTCGGACAACACGCATCCATAATCTTCACTCCCGCGGACAAGGCCGTGGAAGTTTGTGAGTCGGAACTCGAGGTAGCCCGCGAGGGCGGGTCCGCCACCGACATCCGCTGGCACCGACACAAGGACGGAAGCGAGTTCTTCGCCAACGGGCACATGAACGCTCTCTATGACGACCACGGCGTCCTCATCGGATTCGCCAAGATCATGAGCGACGAGACGGCACGCAAGCAGCTCCAGGACTCACTGACGGAGTCCAACACCGCACTCGAACAGTTCGCGTACGTCGCCAGCCACGATCTCCAAGAGCCGCTCCGCACCATGAGGGTATATGCCGAACTCCTCACGAAGCGGTACCACGGTACGCTGGACGGGGATGGGCACAAATTCCTCGAGTTCCTCGTCCAGGGGGCCAGCCGCATGAGCACGCTCGTCAACGACCTGCTCACCTACGCGCGCCTCACCACGGAAGTCGAACGCCCGAGCTCTATCGCGCTCGACGAGGACCTGGAAGCGGCACTCACGCACCTTGATCAAGCCATCAAGGAGAGCGACGCCAGCGTCACCCACGACCCATTGCCCGTTCTTGCCGTCGACCGGGGACAAATGGTGAGGCTCTTCCAAAACCTCATCGGAAATGCGGTGAAGTACCGGCACCCCGACCGCAAACCGCTCGTTCACGTCAGCGCGGAACAGCGGGAGACGGAATGGGTGTTCTCGATTCGGGACAACGGCATCGGCTTCGACCCCAAATACGCAGCGGACATCTTCACGCCGTTTAAGCGATTGCACACGGCCGAGGAATACCCCGGCAGCGGCGTCGGACTTGCAATTTGCCGGCGCATCGCGCAAGCACAAGGCGGCCGGATATGGGCGGAATCAGTACCAGGCGAAGGAACGACGTTTTACTTCACCCTTCCCGTGGAGACACTCCCCGTGCCGAAACACACGCCGCCGATCAACGCGCCGGCACCACAAAACGGCGAAACGAAACCATAGAGGGAACGCCCTCGCGCGAACAGCGGAAGAAGCGGTGCGTCAACGCAACCCGTAGCCCCGCGGAAATCGCGAATACAGGCTGGTCCGCACGCTGATTGTCGAACCCGTTTTTCTCTCCCGTGCATCTTATAGGTGTGCCAACAGGAGAGAAAAAAATGATACGCAATTTCAAGCAACTCACGATGGCCTTGCTGGTGTCAGGAGCGACCCTCCTGCCAAGCTATGCCGCCACCACAACGCCACAGCCGGAAGCCGAGCGGACGCAGCGCGCGATTCGCAAAGAGCTGCTGACCATGCCGTTTCTCACGATCTTCGACAACCTGTCCTACAGGGTGGATGGCGACACCGTTCACCTCTACGGCCAGGTCACGCGCCCCACGCTTAAGTCTCAGGCTGAGAAGCGTGTGAGCCAGCTCGAAGGGATTGCTCGCGTGGACAACCAGATTGAGGTACTCCCGCTATCGTCCTTCGATAACCAAATCCGGTTCGCCGTGGCCCGGGCCGTGTATGGGCAGCCGGCACTGCAACGATACGGGCTCGGCGCCAACCCGTCGATACGGATTATCGTCAAGAACGGAAACGTCACGCTCGAAGGAGTGGTGAGCGATACCGGCGCCCGGAACATCGCGAACATCCAAGCGAACGGCGTCTTTGGCGTGTTCTCGGTCACCAACAACCTCCAGGTGGAACGATAAACCTGGCGGAATCTACCAACATGAAAGCCCCCGGTCCTCACCGACCGGGGCTTTTTTGTGGCCGGGAGAGTTCCTGGCTTATCAGTGGCGGCGTGCGAGCGTAGTCTGGTCCGATCTTGCCGGCGGAGACTCGCCGAAGCTTGGCTTCTCGTTTACTGCGGGACGCGCTGGGCCGGCGATGACCGGAATGGCACCGGCGGCTCGCCCCGGATTCCCCTTTCTATTGATGAAACGGAAGGCGCCAAGAGACGCTCAACCAGATATGGCACTCTCAGCAGGTATTAAGGCTCCGCCCATCAACTTGAACGACGAAAGCGGAAGACCCTTTTCTCTCGCATCCCTATTGGGGAAGTCCGTCATTCTCTATTTCTACCCGAAGGCCGGGACAGGCGGATGTACGCTTGAATCGGAGGAATTCCGGGACCAATCGGCGCAGTTCGCCGCCAAAGACGCGATCATCGTCGGTATCTCTCCCGATAAGGAAGCCGACCAATTGCAGTTTAAAACGAACCTGGGCCTGCCGTTTCGCCTGCTTGCCGATCCCGACCATACCGTAGCCGAAGCGTACGAAGTTTGGAAGGAAAAGTTCAAGGATGGCGAACCCTACAAGGGGGTGGAGCGCACAACATTTCTGATTGACCCCGATGGCACGATTCGGCATGTTTTTACCGCCGTTAACCCCGACGGGCATGCGGAAGAAGTGCTGGCAATGGTCTAGCGTCCGACCGCGTGGCGGCGCCAAATTTGACGCCCTTGTTCGATTCCAAGTCGTTCCGGTCAATTTTTTCCAAGGCGGTAACGATTGCTGGACGCCTCGCTTCTACCCGTGTGGGGCAAGGTATTTGACTCGCACAGAGACTGTGCTTCGAACGAGCGAAGTTCTCTTGCACCCTTAACTTATTTTCGGAGCCATCGGTGCGAAAGACCAGCAAAAATACGGGGGGCGCGAAGCGCCCGACCCAAGCCCACACGTTAGAAAACGCCTCCACCGGAGCGGGGGGAGAACTGCATCAGCACGCCGATGCGGAACACCCCATCCTAACCACCCAACTGGGAACGCCGATTTCGGACGATCAAAACTCACTGAAACTCGGTACGCGGGGTCCGACGACCCTGGAAGATTTCCACCTTCGCGAGAAGATATTTCATTTCGACCATGAACGCATCCCGGAGCGGGTGGTCCATGCGCGGGGCTTCGGGGCACACGGGTTCTTCGAAAACTACGGCTCCCTGGCCGAATTCACGTCGGCGGACCTCTTTCAACGCGCCGGAGAAATCACGCCGGCCTTCGTGCGGTTTTCCACGGTTGCAGGAAACAAAGGTTCGGCCGACCTTGCACGCGACGTGCGGGGATTCGCCGTCAAACTTTACACGCAGCACGGAAACTGGGATATCGTCGGCAACAACATCCCCGTCTTCTTCATCCAGGATGCCATCAAGTTTCCCGACCTCGTCCACGCCGTTAAAGCAGAACCGGACCGGGACTTTCCACAGGCCCAAACAGCGCACGACAACTTCTGGGACTTCATTTCGCTGATGCCTGAGTCCATGCACATGATCATGTGGATCATGTCGGACCGGACCCTCCCGCGATCCTTACGTTTCATGGAAGGATTCGGCGTGCACACGTTCCGGCTTATCAACGCCGAAGGCAAGTCGACGTTCGTGAAGTTCCATTGGAAGCCCAAACTCGGGCTGCAATCGGTCCTTTGGAATGAAGCAGTGAAGATCAATGGCGCCGATCCCGACTATCACCGCCGAGACTTGTGGAATGCAATCCAAAGCGGCAGCGTCCCGGAATGGGAGCTTGGGTTACAGCTATTTGACGAAGATTTCGCCGACACTTTTGCCTTTGACGTCCTCGATGCTACGAAGCTGATCCCTGAAGAAGAGGTTCCTATCCGCCGTGTCGGCCGCCTGGTGCTCGATCGTTGCGTGGACAATTTCTTCGCGGAGACCGAGCAAGTCGCCTTCTGCACGAACAACATCGTCCCCGGCATTGACTTCAGCAACGACCCGCTTTTACAAGGGCGCAACTTCTCCTACCTGGATACGCAGATCAAGAGGCTGGGTGGCCCTAACTTCACCCACATTCCAGTGAACGCGCCCAAGTGTCCATTCCACCACTTCCAGCAAGACGGGCATATGGCGATGATCAATCCCAGGGGCCGCGTAAATTACGAGCCGAACTCGTGGAGTACGCCGGATGCCGGTCCCCGCGAGAGCCCGGAGACGGGCTTCCGCTCCTTCCATGCGCCGGAATCCGGGGCCAAGGTCCGGGAGCGTTCGAGTACATTCGCCGATCATTACAGCCAGGCCACCCAGTTCTACCGGAGTCAGACCGACCAGGAACAGGCGCATATAGCAGACGCACTTGTCTTCGAACTGAGCAAAGTGGAGACGCCAGCCATTCGAGCCCGGTTCGTCTCGCACCTGCCCAATATTGACAAGGGATTGGCAAGGCGTGTTGCAGCGGGGCTCGGTCTTGCGGGTACGATCGCGGCCGCACCCGCAGCTATACCCCCACGAACGGACCTGGCGCCGTCGAAAGCGCTCAGCATCATCGAGAACGGACCCTCCTCGTTCGCCGGGAGGAAGGTAGGCATCCTGGTAACCGATGGCACCGACGCCGCGATCTTCAACGCGCTTACGGCGGGCCTGGGATCGGAAGGAGCAACTTGGGAAGTGATAGCGCCCGCCATTGGGGGCGTTACGGCGAACGACGGAAGTCCTATCGCGGCCCAGCAAAAGCTCGGCGGGGGTCCTTCGGTGCTGTACGATGCCGTCGCGGTCATCCCGTCCGAAGAAGGCGCTAAGGCGTTGCTGAAACATGCTGCCGCCAAGGATTTTGTATCGGACGCTTTCGCCCATCTCAAGTTCGTCGCGTATACACAATCGGCAATAGGACTATTCCAGAAGGCCGGAATCGCGGCCGATATGGATGACGGGTTTATCGAGATTGGCACGGAGAGCGACGCCAGCGCCTTTGTTTCCGCATGCCGGGGTCTCCGGTACTGGAAACGCACCGCGGCCGTGATCGCATGATAAGAGGGGCGGGTCCTCGTCGTCGAGAATAAGAACTTATCGTATTGGCACGACGATTGCAGTGTTATGTGCGGAGGATAACTTTTGTGAAATACGGTATTGCGTATTTGTTAGGTGTGCCGGGCGTCCTGGTGCTAGTGTGACGAGTCAGTAATTCGTTCGCAGTAACGCTTGAGCGAGTTCAGGATTTGGTCGGCTGTCTTTGTCCAGACGAACGGCCGGGGATTTTGGTTGTAGCTATCCAGGTATCCATGAATGG
>Ga0315912_10000811_pt1 | contig 46259 bp, 29 predicted proteins | sample VfabasoilMG_FD_204469 | JGI IMG/M metagenome (GOLD analysis project Ga0315912, IMG submission 204469) | Garden soil microbial communities collected in Santa Monica, California, United States - V. faba soil | ecosystem: Environmental > Terrestrial > Soil > Garden | place: USA: California... | reverse complement strand
CAGGCCGACGCCGCGCGGCGCAACGAGCAGCGCGCGCTCTACCGCCAGGTCGAACGCACGCGCGAGTCGGTCGAGAGCGACAGCTGGCACCGCCGGCGCTCCGAACCGCCGGCCGGGCTGCTGCCCGTGAACGACTTCTGGCTGGACCTCGCGCGCAGCCGGGGCCGGCGCCCCTTCGTCTCGCCGCACTTCGCCGAGGCCACGAGCAGCCTGAACGAGTCGCTGCTCGCGCTGGCGCTGCTCGACCTGCCCTTCGCGGCGGACGAGCCGGCCACGCAGACCGACGGCCGCGCGCTCACGCTGACGCCCGGCGGGCCCGCCGTGCTCGTGCGGCGTGAGCTGCTGTCGGCGCTGCCGGCCGACGGCAGCGCGCCGGTGCTCGTCGGGCAGGACCTGTTCCGCCTGGACGAGCGCTACGAGTTCGTCGGCAACGAGCAGCGCGAGAAGTTCGTGCGCGGTGAGCTGCTGGTCCAGGTGGTCTACGGCTGCCAGGTCGTGCTGAGCAACCCGGGTTCGACGCCGCGCCGCCTGGAGCTGCTGGTGCAGTTGCCGACGGGTGCCTTGCCGGTGCTGGGCAGCCGCGCGACCGATGGGCAGGACGTGCTGATACAGCCCTTCTCCACCGAGCGGCGCGAGTTCTTCTTCTACTTCCCGGCGCCGGGCCGCTTCCGCATGTACCCGGCGCAGGTCGCGCAGGACGGCCGCACGCTGGCTGCCGCCGAGGCGCGCGAGCTGACGGTCGTGGCCGTGCCGAGCACGGTGGACGAGGCCTCGTGGGAGCACGTCTCGCAGCAGGGCAGCACCGAACAGGTGCTGGCCTTCCTCGAGGCGGCCAACCTGCAGCGCCTCGACCTCGAGCGCATCGCCTGGCGCATGCAGGACGCCGACGTCTGCCGGCGCGTGCTGGCGCTACTGCGCGGGCGGCACGTCTACCAGCGCACGCTTTGGTCCTACGGCCTGCGGCACGAGGACGCGCGCATCACGCGCGAGTTCCTCGAGCACGAGGACGCCTTCGTGGCCGGCTGCGGGAGCTGGCTGGAGAGCCCGCTGCTCGACATCCACCCGATCGAGCGCCGCTTCTACGAGCACATCGAGTACGAACCGCTCGTCAATGCACGCGCGCATCGCTTTGGCCAGGCGCGGACGCTGCTCAACCCGAGCCTCCACGCGCAGTACCGGGCGGGCATGGACGTGCTGGCGCACAAGCCCGCGCTCGACGCCGACGACTGGCTGGGGGTCACCTACTACCTGCTGCTGCAGGACCGCGTCGAGGAGGCGCTCGCCAGCTTCGCGCGCATCGACCCGACGGCGCTCGAGACGCGCCTGCAGTACGACGCCACGCAGGCCTGGCTCGCCGTCTCCAGCGGCGACCTCGGCCTGGCGCGCACGATCGCCGAGGCCCACCGCGAACACCCCGTGCCGCGCTGGCGCGCCTACTTCGCCGACGTGCTGGCGCAGCTGGACGAGGCCGCCGGCGGCCCCCCGGCGCCCGGCAGCCCCGGCGAACGCGCCGGCCAGCTGGGCGCGCTCGCGGCCAGCGAGCCGGCGCTCGAACTCGAGGTCGTGGGCCGCACGATCACGCTGCGTCACGACAATCTGGCGGCCTGCGAACTGCGCTTCTACGCCATGGACATCGAGTTCCTCTTCTCGAGCAGCCCCTTCGTGCGGCAGGGGAGCGAGGCCTTCGCCTCGATCCGCCCGAACCTCACGCAGGAGGTGGCCTTCGACCCGGCCGGCGAGGCGCAGGGCGGCGGCCCGGCGCCCGGCGTCACCACGCTCGAACTGCCGGCGGCCTTTCACAGCGCCAACGTGCTGGTCGAGGCCCGGGCGGGCGGACTCGTGCGGCGGCAACCGAGCTTCGCGCACGAACTCGCCGTGCAGCTCATCGAGCCCTACGGCCAGCTGCAGGTGCGGCATGCCGCGACGGGCGACATGCTGCCGTCGGTGTACGTCAAGGTGTACGCGCGGACGATCGATGGCGGCGTGCGCTTCCACAAGGACGGCTACACCGATCTGCGCGGACGCTTCGACTACGCCTCGGTCTCGGGGGACGGACTGCAGGACGCCACGGCCTACGCCGTGCTCGTGCTGAGCGCGGACCACGGGGCGGTCGTGCGCGAGGCGAGCCCACCGCGGGAGTAGCTCCCGCTCCCCGACGGCGTTTTCGGGCTTCAAGTCGCGCCGGACGGGCGTCGATAGCAGGCGTTCCGTCAGGTTCCGCTCGTTCCCCGAGGCCACTCTCCATGACGGCCAATCCGACCCGGACCCTGCGCGGCGGCCGCTCCCTGGTCGCCGCGGCCATCGCCTGCGGCGCGCTGGCCGTGCTCGTGCGCCCCGCCCTGTCGTCGCAGCCCGTGGCGCAGGCCGCGACCCGCGCCCCCGCCCGGGCGGCGGCGGTCCAGCCGCGCTGGGTCGGCGGCGAGGCCGAGGTGCGCGTCGGGCGGTCGGTCACGTCCGCCTGTCCCTGCTGCTCGGCCCCGGCCGGCGGCGGCGCGGGCGCAGGAAAATAAAGGGGAAGGCCCGCCACCCGGCGGGAAGCGCGCGGGTTCCTCGGCCTGTCATCCGCCGGGCGGGTGCTGGCCGGTCCGCACGGCTCCGACCCCGGCCGCTCGCGGATGAGAGCCGTGTCATCCGGCCTGCACCGGCTGCCGCTCCGGCCGGCGCCGCATGCCGCGAGGCTGCCCACGTGGACCCTCACTCCCGGGAGTGACGCCATGAAGTTCCACACTGAACGCCTGAAATCGGTTGAAATGGCGGCGGCAACGATTCCTACCACCCACGGGAGGACCGTCCCCCGGCAAGGGCGGTCCAGAGTCATGAAGCAACCATTGGGGCAAGCATTCCGGGCTCTTGGTCTGTTCGCGCTCGTGTCAGCGGCGATCGGCTGGCAGGTGCCGACTCCGTCCTTCGAGACAGGGAGTGCGGCCGACCTCGGCCTCTGCTCACCTGACTACTCGGTGCCCTTCGCGCTGAGCACGACGAACGAGTCCTACGACCTGTGGATCGCCGACGAGTCGAACGGCGCGGCGATCCCGACGCTGCACGACGTGCAGTTCCTGCCCATCACGGGCGTGGGGCTGCGTCTGGCCGATGCCTTGCGCAGCGACTGTCCCGCCACGCTCGGCCAGGGTGGCGTCGCGCCGCGCGTGCGCCTCTCCGGCCGCGGCAACCTCTACCGCGTCAAGCGCACCGGCACGAGCGCCTTCGTGTACGTGGCCGCGGACGGCTGGCCCGAACTGCTGCTCGAACTGCCGGACGTGGACGGCCAGCCGGCGTTGCAGGACAAGGTGGCGGTCGCGCTGCAGGGCGATGCCGCGCTCGTGACGACCAGCCTCGCGGCCGGCGGTGACGTCTGGGCGCTCGACCTGAAGGACGGCTACTGCGGGGCCTCGCTGCTCACCGCCGACCTCCCGCCGCTGGCCGTGGACGGCCGCTCGTTGCGCGTCCACCGCCGCAGCGCCTGGTTCGTCGCCGACGGTGTGCTGTACCGCTCGAGCGACCCGTTCCTGGGCCTGCTCGCGCCGGTCGGCGCGCCGGTGGAAGGCAGCGTGCTGCCCGACCTCGTGCTCAGCTCCAACGGTCGCCGCCTGGCTGCCATGTACGCCCAGAGCCCGCTCGAGCGGGCCATCGTCGTGCACACGCTCACCGGCGGCCACGTGCTCGTCACTCCGCAGGCCACCAATTTCGTCGAGCCGGGGCTCGACCACCCGCGCGGGCCGTTCATGGCGCTCAACGGCGACGGTTCGCTCATCGCGTTCCTGCACCCCGAGTCGCCCTGGCACGGCAAGTGGGCCAACGAGCTCTACGTGCGGCGCGTGGACGTGCCCGAGCCCGCCGTGCACGTCTCGCAGATCCCCGAGTTCCCGGTGTACATCGACAACATCGGCGTGCTGGGCTTCACGCACCAGAAGGTGCTGACGTTCTTCGCCGGCGACCAGACGCTGAGCGGCATTCCGGCCAGCCAGGGCATGGGTTCGGCCGATTGGTTCGCCGCCGACTTCAGCCAGCCGGTGCCCGTGTACCAGAACCTCTCGCGCTCCAGCACCCAGAGCGCGCCACCCTTCGACCTGCCCGGTCGCCTCGACTTCGTGCTGGCGCAGGTGGATCCGCTCGGCGAGCGCATCCTGCTCTCGGGGCGTCCCGGCTTCCTCGGCGGGCGTCTCGTCTCCTTCGCGCTGGACGACCACCACTACGACACCACCGCGATCGAGCTGCTGGGCGACGTGGCCGACGAGGTGCTGGTGCGCGCCGGCGGCCATCAGGTGTTCGTGATCTCGCAGCCGCTCTCCACCCCGGGCGACGACGATCCGGCCGGAAGCGACTGCGACGATGAGGACTGCGATGACGAGGACTGCGAGGATCCGGCCGGCAGCCAGGGTCCGCCGGCCCCCGGCACTCCCGAGAAGGTGCTCGAGAGACTCCTGCCGCTCGACCTGGCGCTGGGGCAGCTCCTGCCCGTCACCGAGCTGGACGCTGCGACCTCGATCGATCGCTTCGCGGGCTTCGAGCAACTGGCGGCCGCCGTGCTGCACTTCGCCCCCGGTCTCGAGCTGCCCGTCTTCCTCGACGGCACGACAGGACAGATGCAGAACGCCTGGAGCATCCCCGAGGTGGTGTCGCCGGTGGTGCACGTCACTCCCCAGGGCAATCTGCTCTTCGGTCACGGCACGCACATCGGCGGCGCGCTCCAGTTCGTCTCGGTGGCTCGCGACGGTTCGGCCGTCGCCCTGCAGCTGCCGGCGTCCTTCGGCTTCCCGCTGCCGCGCTGACGGCCGGGGTCTCGTCGGCGCAGCAAGCTTCCGCAGCGGTCGGCGCGGCCGGCCTCAGCGTCGCGCGGCGACCGTGGCGAGCAGGCCCGGGTCGACGTTGCCGCCGCTGAGCAGCACGCCGCAGCGACCGCGCCCTTCCCGGCGCGCCACGGCCAGCGCCGCGGCGCCCGACGGTTCGAGCACGAGGCGCAGCTCGTGCAGGGCGAAGGCCATCGTGTCCAGCAGCTCTTCGTCGCTCACGAGCTCGACCCGCGCGATGCGCCGACGCAGCACCTCGAAGGTGAGCGCGCCCGGCCGGCGCACGCGCAGCCCGTCGGCGAGGGTGCGCGGCGGCGGGACGGTGACACGCGCGCCGGCCGCCAGGCTGCGGCGCGTGTCGTCGCCGTCCTGCGGCTCCACGCCCACCACCTCGGCCGTCGGGCAGAGGGCCGCGACCACGGTGGAGCAGCCCGCCATGAGGCCGCCGCCGCTCACCGGGGCGTAGAAACGGTCGAGCAACCCGGCGTCCTCGAGCAGCTCGAGCGCTGCCGTGCCCTGCCCGGCAGCGATGAGCGGGTGGTCGTAGGGCGGCACCGGCACCAGGCCGCGGGAGGCGGCCAGCTCCTCGGCCTTGGCGGCGCGCTCGTCGCTGTCGGTGCCGACGATGACCAGTTCGGCGCCCCACTCGGCCGTGCGCCGGCGCTTCAGCTCGGGGGCGTCCGAGGGCATGACGATGACGGCGTGCATGCCGAGCGTGGCCGCCGCGCAGGCCACGGCCTGGGCATGGTTGCCGGACGAATGCGCCACGACGCCGGGCACGTCCCGCGCCAGGGTCGTCATGAGGCTGAAGGCGCCACGCAGCTTGAAGGCGCCGATGGGCTGCAGGCACTCGGGCTTGAGCAACAGTTCGCAGCCCGGCAGCGTCGCGCGCAGCATGGGCGTGCGCAGCACGTGAGGGGCGATGCGCACGGCGGCTGCGCGCACGGCGGCCAGGTCGAGGGCGTCGATCATGGGCGGACACCATACCCGCGGGCCGTGCCGCGACGCGCCGCGGGCCCCGTGCGCCGGCAAGCGTCCGACGCGGACGGCAGAGGCGACGCGCGGCACGAGCCGCTAGGATCGACGCCTCGCCTCCGGGAGGACCAGCGATGCAGATCCAAGGCAGCAGGGTGCTCGTCACGGGAGGCGCCACCGGCATCGGCCGGGCCATCGCCGAGACGCTCGTCGGTCGCGGAGCGCGCGTCGCCATCGTGGGGCGACGGGTGGGCCTGCTGCGGTCGGTCGCGGCCGAGATCGGCGCCGAGGCCTTGCCGGCCGACGTGAGCGTGGAGGCCGAGGCGGTGGCGGCGGTCGCCGGCTGCGTCGAGCGCCTGGGCGGCCTCGACGTGCTCGTGAACAACGCCGGCTTCGGGCACTTCGCTCCGCTGGTCGAGATGGACAAGGCCGCCTTCGAGGCCGTCTTCGCGACGAACGTGACCGGCGCGATGCTCATGGGCCGGCAAGCCGCGCGGCACTTCGTCGCCCAGGGACGCGGCGCCATCGTGAACATCGCTTCCACCTCGGCCCTGCGCGGCGACGCCGGGAGCTCGGCCTACGCGGCCTCCAAGTTCGCGCTGCGCGGCATGAGCGAGTGCTGGCGGGCGGAGCTGCGGAAGCACGGCGTGCGCGTCATGCTGGTGAACCCGAGCGAGGTGCTCACCGACTTCGCCGCCTCCGCCGGCTACGAGCAGCGCGCCTCGCCGCGCAAGCTGCGCGCCCAGGAGGTGGCCGACGCCGTCGTCGCCGCGCTGGCCATGGACGACCGCGGCTTCATCCCCGAGCTGTCGATCTGGGCCACCAACCCGCCCTGAGCGGGCGCGGCGGGGCTCACACCGCGCGCGTGCGCCAGCGGCCGCGGCGGAAGAGCACGAAGGCCAGCACGGTGAGCACGGTCTCGCCGGCCACCACGGCCCAGACCACGCCGCTCGGGCCGAGGGCGCGCGACAGGAACCAGGCGCAGGGCAGCTGCAGCAGCCAGAAGCTCACCAGGTTCACGCGCGTCGGCGTGAGCGTGTCGCCCGCGCCGTTGAAGGCGTTGGTGAGCACCATGCCGAGCGCGTAGCACGGGAAGCCGTAGCTCAACACGCGCAGGGCCTGGCTGCCGACGGCGAGCACGTCGGCCGCGGCCGTCGTGGCGGCGGGAGCGCCGACCGCACCGGCTGCCGTCGCGCCGTCCGTCGCGGGCAGGAACCAACCCACGAGCACCTCGGGCCACCACAGGAAGCCCTGCATCACCACGAGCACGAAGCCCACGTTGTAGAGCGCCGTCAGCCACACGGCGCGCGCGGCGCGATCGGGCTGACCCGCGCCCAGGTTCTGGCCCACCAGGGTCGTGGCGGCATTGGCCAGCCCGAAGGACGGCAGCAGCACGAACACCATGATGCGGATGGCGATCGTGTAGCCGGCCACGGCCTGCGCGCCGAAGCCGCTCATGATGCGCATGAGCACGAGCCAGCTCGAGGTGGCTACCAGGTACTGACCGACGCCGCCGGCCGAGAGGCGCAGCAGCTTCCAGGCCACGGTCGGGTCGAAGCGCAGCCGCGGCGGGAGCTGCAGTCGACCCTGCCCGCGACGCAGCGCGCGGTACTGATACACCACGCCGGCCGCGCGGCCGGTGAGCGTGGCCAGCGCCGCGCCGTCCAGGCCCAGCGCCGGGAACGGCCCGAGGCCGAAGATGAGGCACGGGTCGAGCACGATGTTGATCAGGTTGGCCAGCGCCAGGCTGCGCATGGCGATGACCGCGTCGCCGGCGCCGCGGAAGACGGCGTTCTGCAGGAACAGCAGCAGGATGACGGCGTTGCCCCCGAGCTGCAGCGCGGTGTAGCCGCTGCCGGCCTCGATGGTCTCCGGCGAGGCGTGCATGAGGGCCAGGATGTCGCCGGCGAAGAGCGCCCCGGGGACACCCATGCAGAGCGCGAGCAGCAGGCCGAGCAGGAGCGCCTGGCCGGCGGCGTGCGCGGCCGCGGGCCGGTCGCCCTCGCCGACGCGGCGCGCCACCGTGGCCGTGGTGGCCGCGCTCAGCCCGATGGCCAGCGCGTAGACCAGGGTGAGCACCGACTCCGTCAGCCCCACGGTGGCCACGGCCTCGGGGCCGAGGCGCGCCACGAAGAACACGTCCACGACGGCGAAGACCGACTCCATCGCCATCTCCAGCACCATGGGCACGGCCAGCAGCAGCAGGGCGCGCTGGAGGCTGCCGCGCGTGCAGTCGTGCTCGGCGCCGCTGAGCGCGGCGCGCAGGGCCCTTCCGACGCGTAGGAAGGGGTTCGGGGAGTCGGCTGGGGAGGACAGGTGGCTGGCTCGGGAGGGTGCGACCCGGCATCGTGCCGCATCGTTCGCCCGGCGCGCAGCAACCACTCCGGCGTTGACCAGATCGAACGAACGCCTGTAGTCTGCCTGTGGCTGCGCGGCTCCCCGAGCATAGGCCGCGCTCACCAGCAGGTCCGTCCCAAGGCGCGTGCGGCGCGCAGCCCACCAGGGCCCGGGCGCCGGCGCTCGCAGCTCTCGGCATCCCGATCGGTGCTCCGCACCTTCGGGCTCCACTCCTCGTCTGGAAGGCAATCGACATGACGACGGCGAACCCTCTCGCGCGCGGCGCGGTCCTGCTCGTGCTCGCACTCTTCGGCCTGCAGGCCTCGTCCTCGGCGCAGAACGGCACCAACTGGCACGTGATGAGCAACGGCCTGGACGTGGTCTACGCCGGCATCGGCGCGGGCGGCACGCAGGTCCCGGGCCAGGACGGCATCGGCAACTGGGTGGACGGCAACGACCTGCGCGGCAACCACATCACCGGCCTGGGGCAGTTCGGCTACCGCCAGCGCGGCTTCTTCTCGAGCGAGTGCGTGCTCGGCCAGCCGCCGGCCATCCGGCTCGACTTCCCGGCGCTCGTGTTCATCGAGTTCACGGGCCGCAACAACAACAAGCAGGACATCTTCATCCGGCCGACCTGCGTGGGCTTCTCGCCGGTCGGCAGCACCTCGGCCGGCCTCCTGCCCTACGGCCTCTCACCCGGCACCTCGGCCAACTTCCTGCTCTCGGGCCTGCCGACGGGAGCCGGCCTGCCGAGTTCGACCACCATCCTGCTGCCCAACAACGGCCTGCTGCCGGCCAGCAACGGCGGCACGGCCACGGTCATCGCGGCGGCCGCCGCCAACCTGCCCATCGCCTCGACCGGCCTCTGCTGGGCGGTGCAGTTCGTCTGGACGCCGACGGCGCTGCTCTCGCTGGACCACGTGGACGGCTGGTGGTTCTGGCAGACGAACTCGATCAACAACAACCAGTACTGGGCCATGTCGAACGACGAGGCCAACATCTACACGAGCAACACGCTCGCGACGGATGCCGGACAGACGGCGCTCATCGCCTTCTTCGCCAGCACCGAACTCGACTGGCAGAGCCTGACGCGCGACCCGAGCATGAACCACGTCACCTCGCCCAGCGGCTTCAACGGCAACGGGGTGTACTACGCGACGGCGTCCTTCGGCCCGATCGGGGTGTTCAACCCCAATGGCGGCGGCGACGTCGGCCGGCACGGCGGCGTCTCGCTCACCGGCAAGGGCGGCTCGATCAACCCCAACACCGGCCTCGCCACGCAGAACCCCGCCGGCGCGGTGGTGGGCGGCCTCGTCCCGACCTACGGCTTCATGAGCTGGGACAACGACACCACGCTCACGGGCTCGGCGTTCAGCCGCACGGTCTTCACGCAGGTCGATTGGGGCGGTGTGCTCGGTGTGGACCCGGCGCTGCTGACCAACGCGCTCGTCGGCCCGCCGGGAGTGCGCCTGCCGATCAGCATCGTGAACCCGCCCGGTCCGGGCCCCTGGCCGCAGCCGGTGACCTTCAACCTGCTCACCCTGTTCATCCACAACCCGGCCACCAAGGTGGATGCCGATCCGCTCGGCTTCCCCGGCGGCAGCTTCGGCATCCCGCCGGTGTGGGCCGCGACACGCCAGCTCTCCACGTCGACCCTCTCGCCGGTCTGCTCGATCGGCCTGCCCGTGGCGCTCGACTACGGTTCGGTCGGCCTGCTCTCGCTCGACTCGATGTACAGCGGCCCCGGCGGCTTCAACTTCAACCCGGGCAGCCAGCGCATCTCGACCTCGGGCTCGGTGCAGGTCATCAACTAGACGCGTCGCCGAGGACGGCTCCCGCGCGCATCTCGGGCCCCGCCCGCAAGCTATGATGCCGCCGCGCGTCCCCTGGACGCGCGCCGCGGGAGGGCGCCGGAGACGACGTGGGTCTGACGCAGGGTGACTCGAGCCATCGCGCCGCGCGCGACGCGGGACGCGGCAAGCCGCCGGCTCCGTTGTCGGCAGAGGCGCCGGCAGGGGCGCCGGCAGGGGCCCAGGTGCGCGCCGCCGCGGATCGCGCCCGCGATCCCGCCGCTCCTCCCGACCACACCGGACCGCAGCCGGGCGTCGCGATCATGCCCGAGGAGGTGCTGCGACGCCTGAGCGCCAGGCCCGACGCGGCGCAGCGCTATCGGCTCGAGGGCCAGATCGCCGAGGGCGGCATGGGCGCCATCCTGCGCGTGTGGGACGAGGACCTGCAGCGCCCGCTGGCCATGAAGGTCGTGCTCGAGGACCCGGCCGCCACGCCCGCCGGCAGCGGCGCCGCGCCCTCGGCGCCCACGCGCGAGCAGGCCTATCGGCAGGGGCGCTTCCTCGAGGAGGCGCTCGTCACCGCGCAGCTCGACCACCCCGGCATCGTGCCGGTGCACGAGCTGGGGCTGGACAAGGACAAGCGCGTCTACTTCCTGATGAAGTTCGTGAAGGGCGAGGACCTCAAGGAGGTCTTCGCGCGCGTGCATTCCCAGGAGCCGGGCTGGACCGTCACGCGCGTGCTCTACCTGTTGCTGCGCGCCTGCGAGGCCATGGCCTACGCCCACAGCAAGCGCGTCATCCACCGCGACCTGAAGCCGGCCAACGTCATGGTCGGCAAGTTCGGCGAGGTGTACGTGATGGACTGGGGGCTGGCGCGCGTGCTCGGCCGGCCCGACTCGCACGACGTGCGCCTGCGCACGGCCGACGACACGACGGCGCGCGTGCGCAGCCATCGGCCGGACGCCGCGCTCGGGCGCAGCGACTCGCCGCTCATCACCATGGACGGCGCCATCGTCGGCACGCCGCAGTACATGCCGCCCGAGCAGGCGCGCGGCCAGGTCGAGCGGCTCGGCCCGACGGCCGACGTGTACGCGCTCGGCGCCATGCTCTACCACTTGGTGAGCGGCTTCATGCCGTACGTCGTGCCGGGCGCCTACGCCAGCCCGCACGCGGTGCTCGAGCGCGTGCAGGCGGGGCCGCCGCGTCCGCTGCACGAGCTGGCGCCCGAGGCGCCCGCCGAGCTGGTGGCCATCTGCGAGCGCGCCATGGCGCGCGAGCCCGAGGATCGCTACCCCGACATGACGGCGCTGGCCGACGACCTGCGCGCCTACCTCGAGCACCGCGTCGTCTCGGCCTACGAGACGGGGCCGGTGGCCGAGCTGCGCAAGTGGGTCGGGCGCAACAAGGGCTTCGCGGCCGCGCTGGCCGGCGTGGCGCTGCTCGCGCTGACGGCCGGCGGCCTCTTCGCCTGGCTCAACGCCGACCTGCAAGACGCGCTCGGTCAGGCCGAGCAGCTCGGGCGCGACCTGTCCGACAGGAACGTGGCGCTCACGCAGCTCAACATCGAGAAGGACGCGGCGGCCGCCACGGCGCAGCGGGAGAAGGCCAACGTCCTGCGGCTCTCGGCCTTCCAGCAGCTCGACGACCTGCAGCGCGAGGCGGACGCGCTCTGGCCGGTCGGTCCGGACCTCGTCCCGCGCTACGACGACTGGCTCCTGCGCGCGGCGGCGCTCGTGGCGCGCCTCGAGCCGAGCCCCGACGGCAGCGACATCGGCCTGCGCGGGCAGATGGCGGTGCTGCGCGAACGCGCCCTGCCCGCCACGGACGCCGAGCGCGAGGCCGACCGCCGCCGCCATGCGGGTTTCGCCGACTGGGAGAAGCAGGCCAAGGTGGTCGAACGCGCCGAGGTCGCGCTGCGTGCGCGCGACGCGGGCCTGATCGACGCCGCCGAGCTGGAGAAGCGCAAGGCGCAGTTCGCAGCCCTCGAGGCGCAGCTGCCGGCCGAGCGCGAGCGCCTGGCCGAACTCGAGCGCCCGCTGCGGGAGCGCCTGACGTTCCGCTTCGCGAGCGACGACGACACTTGGTGGCACGCGCAGCTCGAGAAGCTCATCGCCGGCATCACGGCCTTCGCCGACCGCGACACGGGGCTGATCCAGGGCCTGTCGGCCGAGCACGGCTGGGGCGTGGCGCTGCGGCGCGAGCGGGCCCTCGAACTGGAGCAGGCCTCGCTCGCGGGCGACGAGGCCCGCGCGCGCTGGGCCGCGGCCACCGCCTCGATCGCCGACCGCAACGCCTGCCCGGCCTACGACGGCCTGCAGCTTCAGCCGCAGGTCGGCCTGCTGCCGATGGGGCGCGACCGCGAGTCGGGCCTGTGGGAGTTCTGGGTGGTGGCCAGCGGCCGGGAGCCGCAACGCAACGGCGACGGCGTCATCGAGCCGCGCGAGCCCGACGGCCTCGTTCTGGTGCTCGTGCCCGGCGGCAGCTTCTGGATGGGCGCCCAAGGCCGCGACCCGGCCGGGCCGGGCTACGACGCCGACGCCGTCGAGGTGGAGGGCCCGGTGCGTGAACACGAGCTGTCGCCCTTCTTCCTCTCCAAGTACGAGATGACCCAGGGGCAGTGGGAGCGGCTGACGGGGAGCAACCCCAGCTACTGGGTGATGTCGAGGTATCCCGTGGACTGGAACCGTCTGCACATGTCCTGGTCGAGCCTGCATCCCGTGGAGCGCGTGAGCTGGGACGACTGCGTGCGCACCCTGCACTGGCTGGGTCTCGAGCTGCCGACCGAGGCGCAGTGGGAGTACGCCGCCCGCGCCGGCACCACCACGCGCTGGTGGACGGGCGACGGACGGGAGTCGCTGGCCGGAGCGGCCAACCTCAACGACCACTACGGCTTCGAGCACGGCAACGGCGACAGGCTCGTGCACGACGAATGGCTCGACGACGGCCAGACCGTGCATGCGCGCATCGGCAGCTACGCGGCCAACCCCTTCGGGCTGCACGACGTGCTCGGCAACGTCATCGAGTGGTGCGCCGACAGCTGGGTGGAGCAGCACGTCGTGGAGCAGCGGCTCGACCCGTTGCGCGACGACCCGGCCGACGAGAGCCGCGTGCTGCGCGGCGGCGCCTACAGCTCGACGGCCTACGAGGTGCGCTCGTCCACGCGCGACGCCTCGACGCCCGAGACCAAGGGCTGGGCGGTGGGCGTGCGGCCGGCGCGGCGGGTGGAGCGCTAGCGTGCTGCCTGCCCACGCGAGCCGCCGGTCTCGTCGGGTGCCGGGCTCGGTCCTGATCGCCTTGCTCCTCGGTCTGCTCCCGATCGCCGCTCCTCGGCTCGCCGCCGCTCCGGGCCCCGGGTTCGCGCAGGAGGCGGATGCGGCCGCCGTCCCCGGCGCCCTGCGGCACAGCCGGCTCGCGCCCGGCGTGCACCTGCTCTCCGGCGGCGCGGACGGCAACGTGCTGCTCGTCGTCGCGGGTGACGAGGCCCTGCTCGTCGACGGGCGCAGCGTCGAGGGCGTGGAGGCGTTGCGAGCGGCCGTCGCCGGCATCACCACGGCGCGCGTGCGCTGGGTCGTCGACACGCACTACCACCCCGACCACGTCGGGGCCAATGCGGCCTATGCGGCCGAGGGCGCGACCGTCGTCAGCCACCAGCGCTGCCGGCAGGACATGACGCGCCGCTCGGCGGTGGAGTCGATGGGCTGGGTGGTCGAGGCGGCCCCGCAGGAGGCCTGGCCCACGCTGGTCTACGACGAGCGCCTGACGCTGCACCTCGGCGGCGCGACGGAGCCGGTCGCGGGGGCCACGCCCGCGGACGTCCCCGGCAGCCTGACCGTGGAGCTGCTGCACGCCCCGGCGGCGCACACCAGCGGCGACACGATCGTGTGCGTGCGCGAGGCCCACGTGCTGCACACCGGCGACATCGTCGAACTGGGCGCCTACCCCTTCCTGGACGTCTGGCACGGCGGCAGCCTGGCGGGCTGTGTCGGCGCGGTGCAGCTCCTGCTCGCGCGTTGCGACGAGTCGACGCAGCTCGTGCCCGGTCATGGCCCGGTGGCGGGGCGCGCGGATCTGCTCGCCTACGGGCAGATGCTCGAGACGCTCGCGCAGCGCGTCCAGGCGGCGATCGCCGCCGGCCAGCACGTCGAGGCCTTCCTGGCGGGAGACCCCACCGGCGACTTCGAGGCGCGCTGGGGCAACCCGCGCTCCGCGGCGCGGCTGGCGGCGCTGGCCTTCGCGGGGGCGGCGCCGCCCGAGCTGATGCAGCCGGCGCCCGCCGCCGAGCGCTGACGGCGGAGGCCGAGCCGATGGCCGAGCGGGCGCCCGAGCCGATGCCTGAGCGGGTGCCCGAGCCGGTCTCGGAACGAAGCCGTGCCACCGTGGCCGAGCCCGTGCCGACGCCCGCAGCCGCCGCCCCCGATCTCCCGCCGGACGGCTTCAGCCGGGCGCGCCGCCTCTTCCGCCGCGGGCTGGCGCTCGTCGTGCTCGTGGCCATCGGCTCGCTGTGGGTGCAGATCGACGGACTGGCCGGCAGCCGCGGCATCCAGCCCGCCGCCGAGTCGCAGGCCGCCTTCGAGGCCTCGCCCTTCGGTGGCGACTGGCGCTGGCGGCCGACCCTGCTGTGGTTCGACGGCTCCGACGCCATGCTGCACGGCCTCTGTGCGGCGGGTGTGCTGCTCGCGCTGCTCATGCTGTGCGACGTCGCGCCGGCGCTGTGCGCCCTGCTGCTGTGGGCGGTGTATCTCTCGCTGTGCTGGGCCTGCGGCGTCTTCCTGCAGTTCCAGTGGGACAGCCTGCTGGTCGAGACGCTGCTGCTGGCGGCGCTGTGGCTCCCCTGGCGACTGCGCCGCGAACGACGCACGGCGCCCGACGAGCCCGTTCGCGTCGGGCGCTGGCTGCTCGGCTTCCTGCTGTTCCGCTTCATGTTCGAGTCGGGTGTCGTGAAGCTCACCTACGGCGACCCGACCTGGCGCGACCTGAGCGCCATGACCTTTCACCACATGACGCAGCCCTTGCCGCACGTGCTCGGCTGGTTCGCGCACCACCTGCCGCGCTGGGTGCACCAGGTGTCCACGGCGGGAACCCTGGTGATCGAGCTGCTCCTGCCCTGGTGCCTCCTGGCGCCGCGGCGGCTGCGGCACGCGGCGGCACTGTCCTTCGTGCTGCTGCAGCTGCTCATCGGGGCGTCCGGCAACTACGGCTTCTTCGGCCTGCTCACCAGCTTGCTCTGCCTGCCGCAGCTCGACGACCGGCTGCTGCGCTGGCGACGCCCGGCTGCGGCGACGCCGGGCGCGTCACCGGGCGCGGCGGTGGACGCGACGCCGGGCGGGGCGCCGGCGGCGAGCTGGGGCGTGCGCGTCCAGCGCGCGGTCGCCGCCGTGTGCGCAGTCCCCATCCTGCTGCTGGGGGGCAGGCAGCTCGTCGACTCCTGCCAGCCGCCCGACAGCCTGTACGGGATGCGCGCCGTGCAGCTCACGCGCGAGCAGGTGCAGGCCGGCGTGCTCGCCACCCTGCGCGACGACGGCCTGCGGCCCGCCCTGGAGCTGCTCGCCCTGCGCGCCGAGCCCTTCCTGAGCGTGAACGCCTACGGCCTCTTCCGCGTGATGACCACGACGCGCCCGGGCATGCGCGTGCAGCTCAGCGCCGACGGCCAGACCTGGGTGGACTGCGACTTCCGCTGGCAGGTGGACCGGCTCGACGAGGCGCCGGGCTTCGTCCAGCCGCACATGCCGCGTCTCGACTGGCAGCTGTGGTTCGAGGCGCTGCGCTGGGAGCCGCAGGCGCTCTCGCGGCGCGTCGTCTCGGCCAGCCCGTGGTTCCTGCGCTTCATGCAGCGGCTGCTGGATGCCGAGCCCGCCGTGCTGGGGTTGCTCGCGCGCGACCCGCTCGACGGGCGGCCGCCGCAGGCCGTGCGGGCTTGCGTGGTCGAGCACGCCTTCAGCACGCCCGCCGAGCGTGAGGCGAGCGGCGCCTGGTGGGTCGAGCAACCGCTGATGCCGGCCTGGATCACGTGGGAACGCTGAGACGGGCGGCGCCGCAGCGGCGCGCTTCGGCTCGCCCGCGTCCTGCGTGGGGTCGCCGCGCCGACCGCAAGCGCAGCGAGACGCAGCGAGACGGCAGGATCAGGGTTCGACGATCGTGGCCTTCGGCGCCTTGGTCGCCTTGCGGCTGATCGTCACCGTGGCCTGGCCCGTGGAGTCGTCCGCGGACGAGATGAGCAGCCGCCACGCGCCGAAGAGGTCGAGCGGCAGGCTGCCCAGCTTGAGCGTGGTGCCGGACGGGTTGCTCGTCAGCAGGCCGTCGAGGTCCTGCGCGACGCCGTCCGGGTCGAGCAGCGTGAGCTGCGGGACGAACGGGCCGAGCGGCACGCTCTTGGCCTTCTTCGAGACGATGCTCAGCTTCTTGAGCGTCCAGCCTGCGAGCGCACCGAAGGGCACCGTCGCGACGGGCGACTGCGCGTCGACAGCGATGCTCGCCTTCTGCGACTTGGGGACGGCCACCTTGGTGCTCAGGCTGTAGGCGCCGGTGCTGTCGGCCTGCCCCGAGAGCTCGAGCGTGTGCAGGCCGGTCTGCGTCAGCAGCAGGCTCTTGCTCTTGGCGAGCCCCGTGTTCACGGTGGAGGCCGCGAGCGAGAGCAGCTCGCCTCCGTCGGGGCCGAGCACGCGCAGTCCGGGCTGCAGGCTGCTGCCGGCCTGGGGCTTGAGCGTGAGGCCCAGCTTGCTGCCGGCCACGGCCTGCACGAAGACGCGGTCCACGTCGTCGGCCGGCAGGCTGCCGTCGAGGCGCTGGCCGAGCAGCAGCGTGAGGTCTCCGTAGGTGTACGGATCGGGCAGCACCGTCACGCCGGCGCTGCTGTCCACGGTGATGTCCACGCTCTGGTCGATGGCGCCGGCCGGCGCGATGACCTGCATCGACCCGGGCGCCGTGATGCTGACGATGTCGGCCTCCTGCGCGCCGAAGGTCACCGTCGTGGAACCGTTGTCCACGAAGTCGTTGCCGAGCAGCGTCACGAGGTTGCCGCCCTCGGGCGGCCCGACCGGCGGCAGCACCGAGCCCACCGGCGGCGCCACGCACGGGGCGGGGCACGGCAGCAGCGCCACGTCGAACACGGTGCTGGAGGTGATGACCACGTCCGTGAAGGTGGCCGCCGCGAAGGGCTCGCCCTGCACCGGCCGGTAGGTCACGTCCCAGGTGCCGCTGGGCACGTAGACGGCGTAGTGGCCGGTGACGTCCGAGTTGTCGGCCGCCAGCGGCACGTCGCTGCCGTCGGCCGGGTCGCTCAGGTTCACGTCGATGCCGGGCAGCGGCAGGCCGGCGCCCGTGATGGTGCCCGAGAGCAGCACGCCCGCCGCGTGCGTCAGCACGCCGAGGTCCACGTTGCCGTTCACGGCGACGTTCGGCACGGCCAGCGCGGCCACCGGGACGCCCGGCGGCGGCTGCGAGACGAAGGTGTAGTTGCCGGCCGGCACGACCACGGTCACGTCGCCGTTGGCTGCGGAGTTGTCGCCGGGCGTGAAGAGCTTGACGTTGTCCGAGGTGCGGCGCACGTCGGTGTCGGCGCCGGCGAGCGGCTGCCCGCCGGGGCGCCGCAGCGTGGCCGAGAGCTGGAAACCGGGCGGCAGCGTCACGTTGCCGAGCGACTTGTTGCCGACCATGGTGATCTCGGTGGAGGTCGAGGCCAGCACCGGGCCGGTGACCGGCGCCTTGAACTGCACCTCGAGCAGGCCCTCGGGCACCTCGATCGAGAAGTTGCCCCCGACGGGCGTCGTGTCGTTGGTGATCGGCAGGTTCTCGTCGGTCTCGAGGTCGACGACGTCGATGTTCACGCCGGAGAGGCCCGTGCCGCCCTGGTTCACCGCGCGGCCGGAGAGCGTCACGGCATTGGCGAGCGAGATGTCGCCCATGTCCGTGTTGCCGGACACCACGACGTTGCGCACCTTCTTGGCGAAGAGGCCCGTGGCCGGCGTGGGGCGGACGAAGACGTCGTAGGTGCCGCCCGTGACGAGGATCGTGAACTCGCCGCCGGCCACCGTGAAGTCGCCCGAGACGACGGGGTCGTTGCCGCCGTCGGTGGCGAGGAGGTCGATGTCGATCCCGGCCACGCCGACGCCCGCCGGGTTGAGCACGCGGCCGGTGAGCACGTCGGCGCGGGCGGTGCCGTCGAAGGCGGCGAGCAGCAGCGCAGCGAGCAGGCCGCAACGCAGGACGGCTGCCGAGGGGGCGAGGTGGGGGCGAGAGGTGCGGCGGGAACGAGCGGCGCGGCGGGAACGAGCGGCGCGGGAGGTCATCGGGGGTCTGCCGGTTTCGGGAGGAGGGTGGCTGTCGGGGCGCCGGACGGGGCGCGCGGCGCGCTCCCTGCGCGAGCTGCTCGTCCGGCAGGGTGCAACACTTCAGTCTCGCACACGTCCTGGCAGGCGGCACCTACCAGTCCCGAGAGCCGGAAGGCTACGCGTCGCCGCGCCCGCCGACCCGCATGTCGTGCCGGTTAACCTCTGGGGCGTGACGACGCTCATCAGCATCGAGCCGGCCACCGGGCGCCTGCTGCGGCGCCGCGAGCCCTGGTCGGAGGCCATGCTCCGGAGCGCGCTGGGGCAGGCCGTGGAGGCCCAGGCCGAGTGGGCGCTGCGCCCGCCGGCGGAACGTGCCCGGCCGCTGCTCGCGCTGGCCGGCCTGCTGCGCCGCGACGCGCCGGCCTGCGCGCGGCTGATGGCCGAGGAGATGGGCAAGCCCCTGGCGCAGGGTCGCGCGGAGGTCGAGAAGTGCGCCCAGGGCTGCGAGCACTTCGCGCGCCACGCCGCCGAGGGCCTGGCGAGCGAGGTCCTCGTCGCCGACGGCGCACACTGCACGCTGCACTACGAGCCGCTCGGGCTGATCCTGGCGATCATGCCCTGGAATTTCCCCTTCTGGCAGGTGCTGCGCTGCGCGGCGCCGACGCTCATGGCCGGCAACGGCCTGCTCGTGAAGCACGCCCCGGGCGTGCAGGGCTGCGCCGTCGCCCTCGCCGAGCTCTTCCGCGAGGCCGGCCTGCCACCGGGGCTGTACACCGACCTGCCGCTGGAGGAGGCGCAGGTCGGAGCGCTCATCGCGCGGCCGGAGGTGGCGGCGGTGACGCTCACCGGTTCGACGCGCGCCGGGCGCGCCGTGGCCGAGCAGGCCGGGCGGGCCCTCAAGAAGTGCGTGCTCGAGCTGGGCGGCAGCGATCCCTACGTGGTGCTGGCCGACGCCGATCTCGAGCCCACCGTGGCCACCTGCGTGGCGGCGCGCATGGTGAACACCGGCCAGAGCTGCATCGCGGCCAAGCGCTTCATCGTCGTGCAGCCGCTGGTGGAGGCCTTCACCCAAGGCATGGTGGCTGCCCTGCGCCGCCTGCGGGGGGGCGCGCCGCTCGTCGACGAGGACGTGGACTACGGGCCGCTCGCGCGGCGCGACCTGGCCGAGAGCCTGCACTCCCAGGTGCAGGCCAGCGTCGCGGCCGGTGCGCGGCTGCTGCTGGGTGGCGAGCTGCCGGCCGGGCCGGGGGCGTTCTACCCGCCCACGGTGCTGGCCGACGTGAGGCCCGGCATGAGGGCCTTCGACGAGGAGACCTTCGGCCCGCTGGCGGCGATCGTCCCCGCGCGCGACGAGGCCGAGGCGCTGGCCCTCGCCAACGCGACGCCCTTCGGGCTCGGCGCGGCGCTCTTCACCGCCGACCTCGCTCGCGGTGCCCGGCTCGCGCGCGAGGCGCTGCACGCCGGGTGCTGCGCGCTCAACGAGCGCGTGGTCTCCGATGCGCGCGTGCCCTTCGGCGGCATCAAGGCCTCGGGCTTCGGCCGCGAGCTGGGGGTCCTGGGCCTGCGCGAGTTCGTCAACGCCAAGGTCGTGCGCGGCCCGCCCGCCTGACGCAGCTCGGCGGCGCGTCGCGTGCGCGCGTCTCGTGCGCGCTCCGTGTGCGCGCCGTGTGCGCGCCGCCTCGCGCGACTTGAATCGATGACGTTTCCGTCGGCCTGCGCGTGGTGAACGCGCACGAAGCGGGCATTTGGGGGCCATGACGGCCTCGTCACCGCCTCGCACGTCAGTTTCCAGGTTCGATCGACGTAAGAGGCCACCCGTTCGCGCTGCCCGATCAGCCGGACGGTACGGCCCACCCGGCCGAGTCCGTTGCCCACACCGAAAGCCTCGCCTTCCCCGCCTGCCTGCCGACCGTCATGCCCACCGACATCAGCCCGCCGCGCCTCATCGCACCGCCCGCCAGCCTCTCCTGGTGCCTGCCTGCGGACCCCCTGCGTCCCGAACTCCAGCGCTGCATCGAGCGCGCCTATGCCCGCGCCCACGACGCGCACATCAGCCACTACCACGAGATGCTCGTGGGAGCGCATGCCGAGGACGGGCGCGTGCTCGGCGTCATCGGCGCCAGCCTGGCCACGCACGGCCGGCTGTTCCTGGAGAGCTACCTGTCCGCGCCCGTCGAGCTCGAGCTGTCGCGCCGCGTCGGCGGCCTCGTGCCGCGCGACGGGCTCGTGGAGGTCGGCAACCTCGCCGCGGCGCGTCCCGGCGCCGCGCCCTTCCTGGTGAGCGCGCTGGCGCAGAACCTGCACGCCAGCGGCATGCGCTGGGCGGTGCTCACGGCCACCGCCCAGGTGCGCCGCCTGCTCGGTGAGCTGGGCGCCGACCTCGTCGACCTGGGCGCCGCCGACGGCCAGGCGCTGGGGCCGCGCCTCGCCGACTGGGGCCGCTACTACGATCGGGACCCGCGCGTCACGGCCATCTCGTTGCCCGACTTCGTGGCCGCGCTCGACAGCGACCCCGACCTGCGTCCGATGCACCCGCTCTGGCTGCGCGCGCGGCTCTCGCTGCGCCTGCGCCTGCCGCGTGTGAGGGTCGGTGCATGACGACGGTCCTCGCGCGTCTCCGGCAGCAGCCGGAAGGCGCCCCGGCTCTCGACGACCTGCAGGGCGGCACCCTCGGCTACGGCGCCCTGGTGCGCGAAGTGGCCGTGTGTGCCGAGGGTCTCACGGCGCGTGGCACGCAGACCATGGCGTGCCTGCTGGAGAACGGGCTGCCGGCCGCGGTGCACACGCTCGCCGCGCTCGCGGCCGGCGTGCGGCTCGTGCCCGTGGCGCCCTTCGCCAGCGACGGCCAGCTCGCGCACGTGCTCGAGACGATGCGCCCCGACCTCGTCGTCACCGACGCCCCGGCGCGCCTGCTCGGCCTGCCGGCGCTCGCCACCGCGCAGCGCTTCGAGGTGCGTGCTCGCGGCGCCTGCTGGATCGAGCCGGTGCTGCCCGCGCCGGCACGGCCTGCTGAGCGCGGAGTCCAGGGCGTGCAGCGCGCGCTGGATGCACGGAGCGCGCCGGCCGCGCCGGCCGCGCCGACCGCGCTCGTCACCTTCACCTCCGGCTCGACCGCGCAGCCGAAGGGTGTGCGTCTCGCCTTCGATGCCCTCGAACAGGTGGCCTGCTCGCTCGGCCAGGCCACCGGCGCCGGTGCCGGCGACCGCCATCTCGCGGCGTTGCCGCTGGCCGTGCTGCTCGAACTCACGGGCGGCTTGCTGCGCACGCTGTTCACAGGAGGCTGCGTGCTCCTGCCGCCGCTCGCCACCGACCGCCTGCCCGCGGGGCGCGTGGCCGCCGGGACGTTCCTGCGCGATGCGCTCGAGGCCTGTGAGGCGACGTCCACCATCCTGGTGCCCGAACTGCTCTCCGGCCTGCTCGAGGCGCTCGAGGCGCGCCGTCCCACGCAGCCGGCGCCGGGCGCGAGCGCCGCGCCAGAAAGCGCTCCGGAGGCTGCCGCCGACGGCCGGTCGCCGGCCCTGCCAGCCCTGCGCTTCGTGGGCGTCGGCGGGGCGGTGCTGCCGCTGTCGGCGCTGCAGCGCGCCGAGGCGCTCGGGCTGCCGGTGTTCCAGGGCTACGGCACGACCGAGTGCACCTCGGTCATCACGCTCAACGTGCCGGGGGCCAACCGGCCCGGCAGCGTGGGGCGGCCGTTGCCGCACGTGCGGCTCGAGCTCGCGCCCGACGGCGAGGTGCTCGTGCACGGCGCCCTGCTGCAGGGCTACGTCGGAGGCGCCGCGCCGGCAGACGGCGCAGCCTGGCCGACGGGCGACCTCGGGCACGTGGATGCCGACGGCTACCTCTACCTGCACGGGCGCAAGGACAACGTGTTCTCGACCGCGCTCGGGCGCAACGTCTCGCCGGAGTGGCTCGAGGCGCTGCTCCTGGAGCACCCGGCGCTGCGCCAGGCGGTGGTCTTCGGCAGCGGCCTGCCGGCGCCGGTGGCCGTGCTGGTGGCGGTCGAGGGCGGCGAGGCCGCCGCGCGCAGCCACCTGGCCGAGGTGAACGCCCGGCTCCCGGCCTACGCACGCATCGGTCGCGCCGTCTTCGCCCGGCAGGCCTTCAGCGTGGCCAACGGCCAGTGGCTGCCCACGGGCCGCCCGAACCGGCGCGCCATCGTGGCCGCGCATCGCGACGCACTCTCCCTGCCGGTCGAGGCCCCGATCCTCGCCGGTCTCCGCCCCTGACCCCCGTCCCCCGTCATGCACTCCTCACGCTTGCATCCGTTCTTCGATCGGCTCAGCTCCGAGACCGCCGGCCTGCAGGCCGAGCTGCTCGACATCCCCTTCGCGCGCGCCGCCGTGGCGGGCGCGCTCGATCGGCGGCAGTACCTCGACTTCCTCGAGCAGGCCTACCACCACGTCAAGCACACGGTGCCCCTGCTCATGGCGACGGGCGCGGCGCTGGGCGCGGGTCGGCCCGAGCTGCAGCGCGCACTCTGCCACTACATCGAGGAGGAGGCCGGCCACGAGCAGTGGATCCTGGACGACATCCGCGCGGCCGGCGGCGACGCCGAGGCCGTGCGGCGCGGTCAGCCCGGTCCGGCCTGCGAGCTGCTCGTGGCCTATGCCTACGACGTGATCCAGCGCCGCAGCCCGATCGGCTTCCTCGGCATGGTGCACGTGCTCGAGGGCACGAGCGTGCGCGCCGCGAGCCGCGCCGCGGAGGCGCTGGCCCCGCAGCTCGGCCTGCCGCCTTCGGCCTTCCGCTACCTCTCGAGCCACGGCAGCCTCGACCTGGAGCACGTGGACTTCTTCGCCGGCGTCCTGAAGCTCGTCACGGACCCGTGCGAGCAGGACCTCGTCGTGCACTGCGCGCGCATGTTCTTCCGCCTGTACGGCAACGTGCTGCGCTCGCTCTCTCCCACCGCTGAACTGGAGCCCCAGACATGCTGAACACCACCCCTCGCCGCGTGCTGCTCACGGGCGCCAGCCACGGCATCGGCCGGCGCACGGCCGTGCACCTCGGCCGCCGCGGCTGGAAGCTCGTGCTGGTAGGACGCACGGCCCGTCAGCTCGACGTGGCCGCGGCCGAGGTGGCCGAGTCGGGCGGCACGGCGCTGCCGCTCGTGGCGGACCTCACCGACCCCATCGCCCGCGCGCGGCTCGTGCCGGAGGCCATCGACCTGCTCGGCGGCCTGGACGTGCTCGTCAACGTGGCCGGCAGCGCCTCCTTCAAGACCTTCGAGAGCGAGACGGCCGCCGACCTCGCCCAGCTGCTGACGCTCAACGTGCTGGCGCCGATGGAGCTGTCGCGCGCCGCCGTCGCGCACTTCATGCGCGCCGGCTCGGGCCAGGTGGTGAACGTCGGTTCGATCTTCGGTTCGATCGGCTTCCCGCACTTCACCGCCTACAGCGCCACCAAGTTCGCGCTGCGCGGCTTCTCGGAGGCCCTGCGGCGCGAGGTCGCCGGCCACGGCATCGACGTCACCTACGTCGCGCCGCGCGCGGTGCGCACGCGGCTCGCCGAGCGCTTCGCCGCCATGGCCGAGGCCACCAAGATGCCGCTCGACGACCCGGACCAGGTCGCGGCCCGCATCGCCGCGGCCATCGAGGGGCGCAAGAAGGACGTCTACCTCGGCTCGGCCGAGCCGGTGTTCGTGCGTCTCAACGCGCTGCTGCCGCGGCTGGTCGACAGGCTGTTGCGCCGCCAGACGGCCAGCACGCGTGTCTTCGCGGCAGAGGCGCAGCCGGCGCCGAGCGCATCGCGCGGCGAGACGGCCACGCACGGCGCCCACGGCATGGCGAGCGGCCCTCCCGCTGCTGGACCCGTCGCGGGCGGCCGTGGCAATGCCAGCCACGTCGCGGGCAGCACCTCCGCGCAACCCAAGTCCCCGTCCCTCGCCCCCAGCAGGAAGTAGACCCGTGCAGACGACGCCCAGCGCCCTGTCCCCACTCGCCATCGCCAGCTGGGCCCTGCCCGGCCTGCGCTACCTGCTGGCCGCCTTCTTCGCCTTCATGGCCTTCAAGAACCTGGCCGGCGACGAGGCCATGGCCGCCGACTTCCAGCGCTGGGGCTACCCCGGCTGGTTCCGCATCACGACTGCCGTGCTGCAGCTGGCCGGCGGCGTGGCGCTGCTCTCGACGCGCACGACCTTCCCCGGCGCGCTGCTGCTGGCCTGCATCCTGCTGGGCGCCGCGGTGACGCACTGGCGCTTCGACCCTGCCAGTCAGCTGGCGTCGCCGCTCGTGTTCCTGGCGCTGGTCGGGGTGCTGCTCGTGCTGCACCGGCCGGGTCGGTAGGGAGCAGCGCCGGACCCGATCGTCGCCGGGGCCCGGTCCGCGACAGCGGGCCGCCTCGCCGTCCGCCTTGACAGCAGATGCCGGTCGCCTGATTCTCTGCGCCACGGCGCGGCGGGGGCATACGAGCGGTCGGGAATGGCGAGAGGGTGGGCGACACCTCTGTTGTGGGTGGTACTCGCGCTGCCAGCGGGCTGCGGCGCCGGCACGGCAGGCATCGCCTCGGGCGGCGGCGGCGGCGGCGGATCAGCGCCCGCGACCACCGTGAGCGCGCTCGAGGTGGACGGCCGCACGTCGCCGGCGAGCATCCGCTTCCGGCTCACCGGTCAGCAGGTGCCGGCTGCCCGCCTCGAGGTGCTGCTGCCCGATGCGGCGCGCGGGACGACCGGGGGACCGCGGCCGCTCGTGGTCCCCATCCCAGGTCCGCTCGTCGTCGGGACGCCGGGGCAGGGCGGTGCGCTCAACACCTTCGCCTGGGACTACGCGGCGAGCCTCGGCAGCGGCTTCCAGGACGGGATCACCTTCCGCGTCGTGCTGGCCAACGGCGCCCTCGCCGAGGTGCTCTCGCGCCTGGGCAACGATGCGCCGCAGCTCATCGACGCCGACCGCGACGGCTTCGTGGACGGCGAGGTGCCGAGCGGTGAGGTGGCCGGCATCGCGCACCTGCGCTTCCGCGTGGCGGACTCGTCGGGCGACGCCGTCGACGCGCAGCCCGAGTTCGCCGTGGTCGACGGCCTGTCGGGTCTCGACCCGGACACGCTCGACGCGCTGGACTGGCGGCCGGCCACGTCGGTGGGCGCGCCGCTCGAGGGAGTTCCGGTGCAGGCCGCCGGCACGACGGTCGACTTCTTCTGGGACGTGCCGTCCGACCTGCCGTCCAGCAGCCACTCCGTGCTCGTGCGCTTCCTCGTGGACGACGGCCTGCAGCAGGCCGCGCCGCTCGCCGCGCCGCCCTTCCTGGTGGACAACAACGCGACGCCGACGGTCACCATCCTGGAGGGCGCGCTGCTGGCCTCCGGCGACGCCTCGCGCGGCGTGCCGATCCCGCTCAGCCTGACGGACGACGACGGCGACACGGTCTCGCTGGTCGTGCAGTGGGCGCGCCCCGGGCAGGCCTTCCCGGAGCTGCCGGACGACCTCCAGGAACTCGCCGCCCTGCGCGACGATCCCCTGGCGCGTGCGGCGGCGCAGATCGCCGACGAGTGGCCGACGTACGTCGGGGGGCGTGTGCAACCGCTCGGCGCCGATCGGGTGCGCCTGCCCGAACTGGGCGAGCGCGCGGCGGGCCTGCTGGCCTTCGGTCTCGCCGGTCGCTCGCTCGAGATCCTGCGTGGCCACGGTGATCCGCGCCTCGCGAGCCGCGACTGGCAACAGTCCCTGCTCGCGAGCCCGGTGGACGCGCTGCCGCTCGGCGCGGGCCTCGAGGCGCTCGTGCTCGAGGCTCCCGTGCCCGGCAGCGCGCGGCTCTCGAGAGTCGAACTCGCGACCGGTGCGGTGAGCACGCTCGTGCCGCAGGCCGCCCAGGGCACGCCGGTGGCCATGGACCTGGACCCGGCGCGGGGCTTCCTGGTGGTGGCCGCGGCGCACGCCGGCGCCTGGAGGCTGCTGCGCGTGGACATCGCCACCGGCCAGGCGAGCCTGCTCGCCCAGCACAGCGGTTCGGCGACGCCCGCCGCTGCGCCGCGCGACGTGCTCAGCCTGGGCTGGGACGCGAGCCTGCTCACCGTGGGCGATGCGCTCGTGCGCGTGGATCACGTCCCGGGACAGCCGCCGAGGTCCAGCCTGCTGCTCACCGGGCTCGTCGAGCCCTGGGGGCTGGCCAGGGACCCGCTCTCGCCGCGCAGCGTGCTGCTCGCGGAGCGGGGCGGCGGGCCGGGCACGTGCGGGGCGAGCGCCTGCGGCCGACTGCGTCGCTTCGACCTCGACTCGCAGCTCTCGGCGCCGATCGTCGTGCGTCGCACCGGCGGCGCACCCGCCGGGCTGCAGAGCCCGCGTCAGCTGGCCGTGGACGAGCACGGCCGGCTGCTCGTGGTGGTCGAGCCGACCCCTGGCCACTTCGCGCTCGACGTCGTCGAGTTGGGCGGTGCGGGACGGAACGAGGCGCTGCCGGCACCCGTGCCGCTGCCGGGCGCGCCCGCCAGCCTCGCGACGGGGCCGGCGGGCCTGCGATTGCTCGCGCTCCCCGCGCTCGACGACCTGGCCATCGGTGGGGGCATCCAGCAACGACGCGCGCTGCTGGGCGACGACGGTCAGAGCCCGGTGCACGACGCCCTGAGCGGCGCCGTCACGGTCGACGGCGCCTTCGCGCCGGCCCTGCGGCCGGGCCAGCCCTGGCGCATCGACGCGTCCGCGGCGCGTGTCGCGGTGCGCTCGGGCCAGGCGCTCCCGAACTTCGTCTGGGACAGCCGCCAGGCGCTGGCCGGGGACGTCGTGTTCAGGGCGCAGGTCTACGACGACGACAGCTCGCTGCCGTTCTCGACCACCATCGGCAAGCGCGTGGAGTTCGCGGCCGGGACGCAGGCGCTCCCGGTGCTGGGGTCGGGTGGCGCCTTCGGGTCGGTTCCCGCCGATCTCGACGCCGACGGGGACCTGGATGTCGCCATGGTGCTCTTCGACGTCATCGCCCTCGTCTACCAGACGGCGCCGCGCGAGTTCTCGCCTCCGATCACGGTGAGCGCCGGTTCGCTGGATCCGCTGCACATCGACGTCGCCGACCTCGACCTCGACGGGCACGTGGATCTCGCCGTCTCGGGCTTCCACGCCGTGCGACTGCTGCGCCAACAGGCGGATGGCAGCTTCGCGCTCGCGATCTCCCTGCCGGCCGGCTTCGCGTTGCCGATCGCCACGTCACCGATGGTCGTGCGCTGCCTCCAGACCGATCCGGGCTCGCTGCCCGACCTCATCGCGCTCACTCCGGCCGCGCTGCACCTGCCGGGCATCACCTCGATGCGTGTGTTCCGGCAGTCGGCGCCGGGCGGCTTCAGCTGGACCGACCACACGAGCGCCGTCTTCTCGACCGACTTCGTCAGCCCCACCAGCGCCATCGTCGCCGACCTGGCAGGCGACGCACGCCCCGACTTCGCGGTGTCCGGCACGGCCTTCACCGCGAGCGTCGATGCGGCCGGCCAGTTCCAGACCACGGAGTACCCGCTGCCGGCGCCGGGCTGCAGTGCGTGGAGCACGGACATCGACCGCGACGGGACGAACGAGCTGGCCATGGCGCGCACGGACGGCAAGCTGGCGCTGTACGACCTGGCCGGCGGCACGCCCGCTCAGCCGCTGCTCGAACGGGCCTTCTCGCCGGACCCCAGCACGCCGGGTGCGGGTGCGTCTCTCGACCTCAACGGCGACGGCCTGCCCGAGCTGGTGCTGGTGGACCACGACGGCGACCGCGTCGTCGCCTTCCTCGGGAAGCCGGACGGCGGCTACGAGGAACTGCCGGTGACGCTGCTCGAGACCGCCGACGTGCCCGACGAGCTGCATGTGCAGGACATGGACGGTGACCGCCGGCTGGACCTGGTGACGGCCGCGGGCGTGCTGCCGCGCGCGGTCCACGTGGCCTACCAGGCGCAGCCCGGGCGCTTCGACGGCGAGCCGACCACCGTCGGCGGGCCGACGAACAATCCCGCGCCGGACGGTTGCGCCCTCGGCGACCTCGACGGCGACGGGGACCTCGACCTCCTCTCGCTGCACCAGACGACGTCCACCCTGCGCCTCCATCTGCAGCAGTTGCCCGGCCTGTTCCTGACGCTGCCCGTCGCGCTCCCGCTCGACGCCGGCGCCGGACCCGCGGACGCCGTCCTGGCGGACCTCGATGGCGACGGCGACCTCGACCTCGCGACCGCCAACGAGACGGCGAGCAGCCTGTCGGTGCTCTCCCAGGTGGCGCCGGCGAGCTTCCAGGCGAGCGCGCAGCTCGTGGCCGTCGGGATGACGAACCCGCGCGACCTGGTCGCCGCCGACTTCGACGGCGACGGCCTGCGCGATCTCGCCTCGGCCAATATCGGTTCGGACACGCTCGGCTTGTTCTTCAACTCGCCCGCCGCGCCGGGCGGCCTGGGCCAGGCGCCGCCGACGGTGCACGCGGTCGGGAGCCAGCCGAGCGCGCTCGTCGCGGCCGACCTCGACGGCGACGGGGACACCGACCTGGCCACTGCCCACCGGGGCGACGGCGACCTCGGCCTGCTGCTGGATCCCGCCGTGGCGGGCGTGCGCCTGCTGCGTGTCGGCTCGCCGCTCGACGCGGGCAGCTTCGAGCTGGTGGTGGAGGACCTGGATGCCGACGGCGACCTCGACCTCGTGGCCTCGCAGCGCGACAGCCAGAACCTCAGCCTGTTCCTGCAGGATGCCGACGGCGCCTTCGACACGGACATCCGTCGCCTGCCCGTGAGCACGTCGCCACGCACGCTCGATGCGGCCGACATCGACCTGGACGGCGACGTGGACCTGGCCTGCGACCTGCGTGGCGAGAGCCGGCTGGCCGTGTTCCGCCAGCTGTCGGCGCTGCGCTTCGAGGCGCAGCAGACGCTCGGCACGGATGCGCTCACCGGCTCGCCGCGCCGCGTGCTCCTGGCCGACATCGACGGTGACGGGGACTGCGACCTGCTGTCCGCCAACCCCGCGAGCAACAACCTGGCGCTCTTCTGGGGCGACCACTGACCGGCGGTCGTCGGGCGGGCGCCGCCCCGCGCGGTTCCGTGTGCCCGCGAGTCAGGCTCGCGCTCGACGCGTCCGCGCGCTCGGCCGGGTGCCAGCTCCGGCGCTCGGCCGGGTGCCCGGCGCGCGCCGCCCGCGCCCGCCCGTCCGGCCGCGCGCCTTGCCGCCCTGGCCCAGCCACTGCGCCCACCACGCGAGGTACTGCCCGAGCCGGTGCAGGCGCATGTCGGGCGGGCCGCCGCGCGACATGCCGTGGCTCGTGTTGCGCGGATAGCGCACATAGCGCACCGGCACGCCGCGCACCGCGAGCGCCGCGTAGGCCTGGTCGCTCTCGGCCACGTTGCAGCGCAGGTCGCCCTCGCTGTGGATGAGCAGCGTCGGCGTCCTGCACTTGCCGAGGTGCTTGAGCGGGCTCATGTCCCAGAGCGCGCGTGTGTCGTCCCAGGTGTTGCCCGGGAAGTAGCTGTCGGGCCAGACGTAGACGTCGCTGGCGCCCCACATGGACACCATGTTGGCCACGCAGCGGTCGGCGACGGCGGCCGCGAACTCCTGCGTGTGGCCGACGGCCCAGAGCGTCATGTAGCCGCCGAAGCTGCCGCCGGAGATGCCGAGGCGGCGGCTGTCGCACCACGGCTGGCGGCGCATGTCGGCGATGACGGCCTGGAGGTCCTCCCAGTCGCGCGTGCCCCAGGCGCCGCTGATGCCGTCGCAATGCGCCTCGCCGTAGCCCTTGCTGCCGCGCGGGTTGCTGAACACCACCGCGTAGCCCTGCGCGGCCAGCAGCTGGAACTCGTGGAAGAAGGCGAAGCCGTACTGCGTGTGCGGGCCGCCGTGCACCTGGAGCAGCGTGGGCAGCTTGGGCGTGCGCTTGCGTGAGGGCGGCAGCATGGTGAAGACGTGCACGCGCGTACCGTCGGCGCTGCTCACCCAGTGCGCGCGCGGCACGGAGAGCTGCAGCTCCGCCAGCAGCGCGTCGTTGAGGTGCGAGAGCCGGCGCGGCGCGAGCACGGCGTCGCGTTCGAGCGCGGCCGGCGCCGGGACGTCGGCCACGTGCAGCTCGCCGGGGTGCGTCGCGTCGCCGATGACGAGCGCCATGCGGCGACCGTCGGCCGAGAGGCTGCCGAGCGCGTGCTGGGCGTCGCCGCGCGTGTGCACGCGCAGCGGCCCGCCGCGCGCGGCCACCGTGAGCAGGTGGCAGGCGCCGTGCCAGCCGACCTGCAGCCAGAGGTGCTTGCCGTCCGGCGACCACTCGAAGCGCGCGCTGAACTCCACCTCGGAGGCGTCGGCGATGGTGGGCGCCACGAGGCAGTAGTCGTGCTCGGCCGTCAGGCTGCGCGCCGTCCCGCGCGCCAGGTCCGCCACGAAGAGCTGCACGTTCTTGCCGCCCGCGCGGCCGTCACTGTCTGGTTGGCACGAGACCGCCAGGTGGCGCCCGTCGGGCGACCAGCGCAGGGCGTCCTTGCTGCCCACGGGCAGGCCCTCCACCGGCGTGACCCTGCCGCCGGGAAGGGCGACGCGCACGACCTCGTGGGTCCACGAGCGCGCGAAGCCGAAGCGGTCGCGCGAGGTGATGAGCGCCACCTGCTTGCCGTCCGGCGCGATGTCGTAGGCCGTGACGCCCACCTTGCTCTTGTCGTACAGCAGCCGGTGCTCACCGCTCTCCGCGTCGACCACGTACAGGTGGTAGCGCTGCGCATTGAAGTAGCCGTCGCCGTCGAAGCGATAGAGCGGGTCGTCGATCACGCGCGGCGGGTCGGAGGCCCCGCCGGCCTTGCGCGCCTCGACCGCGGCCTCGGTCCAGTCGGGGTCGAGTTCGCGGAAGCTCGCCAGCAGGCAGCGCCCGTCCGGGCTCCAGCGGAAGCTGCCCAGGCTGCCCTCGGGGAAGCAGCTCAGCGCACGCGCCTCGCCGCCCTCGGCCGCGATGAGTGCGATCTGCGGCCGCCCCTTCGTGCGCCCGCTGATGAACGCGATCGTGCGCCCGTCCGGCGACCAGGCCGGCGCGCTGTCCTTGTCGCCGGAGGTGAAGCGCGCCGCCGTGCCGCGCTCCACGTCCGCCAACCACAGGTTCGTGCGGTAGTCGTTCTTGTCGCCGACGCTCTTCACCACGAACACCACGCGCCGCCCGTCGGGCGAGAGGCGCGGCTGCGAGACGCCCTGGAGCCGCAGCAGGTCGTCGGCCTGCACGAGGCGGCGGGCTGGGCGCGTGGAGGCGCGCGTGGAGCGGCGGGCGGGCGCGCGCGCGGACTTGTGCTGCGCCGGGCTGGCAGGCGAACCGGCAGACGAGCGGGCGGAGGCGCGACGGCGGGCCATGGAGCAGCTCCCAGGGGCGGGCCGCGGAAGGTACCAAAGGGCCCGGTGGCCCCTGGACGCTCGCGTGGCGACGGCGGTCGGTGGCGTCCCGTTCTTGCGGTGTCGAAACGAATGGCGGCCGCCTTCAGCCGAGCCGCCACGAGCGCGATCGAGGATCCGGGCGCTGCCGCCGACCAGTTCATGCAGGCCGCGCACCGCACCACCTCACCCGCGACGCGCGAACTCCGCCTCCTGCAGGACGAGGACGCCTCGGTGCGCGCCGCCGCCCGAGCGGCGCTCCACAGCTTGCACGCCTCCGCCGCCGCCAGTGCCGCCCCGCCCTCGCCCCCAGCACCCGCCGAGCGCTGACCATCTCGTCGCGGCGTCCGCATCGCGCCCCGCCTCCCGCTTCCCATCGCCCGCCACGCAACTGCGGCCCTCTCCACTTCAAACCAAGGGCCGTGACCGGGGGGGTGGTCCGGCGCGCACTTCTGCAGGCAGGACGTTTTGGCGGGGTGACGAAGAGGCAGCAGGGCGACAGCGTCACCGTCGCCGTGCTGCCGCTTCGGCGCCCTGACAAAAAGGCCTGCCGAAGCCCTGTCGGAGCACCGGACCACCCCCCCGGTCACGGCCCGTCCGTCACGGCCCGTTGCCCGCTCCTATTGCGTGACCGTCAGCGAATCCGGCACGGAGATGTACGGGCCCGCGCCCCAGGCGCCGTCGGCCTCGGCCGCGGCCTGGAACCAGACGGTGAGCCCGACCAGGATCGGGTTGTTCGGCACGGCCAGGTGCCAGACCGCTTCGCCCTGCGCATCGGTGAAGCGCAGGCCGAGGTAGTGCAGGGGCTGGCCGAGGTTGAGCTCGCCGGTGTTCGTCACCAGGCCGGCGGAGTAGAAGCCGTAGACGGTGTCGTTCGGCAGGCCGAAGACCTCGATGTCGAAGGGGTCGCCGAGGCCAGCCTGCTGCGTGCTGAAGCGCGCCAGCCAGACGAGCCGGCGCGCGGCGTCGAAGAGGCGGATCCGGCCGGCGCCGAAGTCGTTGTCCTTGCCGGACGGGCCGAGGTCCTTGGCCGACAGCTCGAGCGCGGCGGCGATGTGACGCGGCAGCGCGTGCGGCTGCAGGTCGAGCAGCACGGCCATCGCGCCGCCGAGCTGCGGCGTCGAGGCCGAGGTGCCGGTGAAGGCGATGTAACCCGCGTTCACGTTGGTCGTCATGACCGTGTTCGTGTAGGCCACGACGTCGGGCTTGATGAGGCCGGGCTGGCCGCCGCCGAAGCCGCCCACGGGGTAGTCCCAGTAGGCGCTGTCCTGGGGATGCGGCCAGCTCGGGTCGTAGAGCAGCAGGTCCTCCCAGGCCGAGGGGCCGCGCCCGCTCGGGTTGTAGAGCGTGTCGTCGATCTGGATGCCGCCGCAGCCCATGACCGCGCTGCGCCCGCCGGCGGCGGCCTGCGGGTGCGCGAAGGGCGAGGGGCAGTTGCCGGGCGTCGAGACGTTGAAGGGGATCGGGTGCGTGTTCTGCAGCACGGCCTGGTTGCCGATGGAGTTGGCGTGCACGATGCCCGCCGCCAGCTCCACCTCGGCGATCTGGCGGAACATGTGGTAGTCGGGCTGCGCGGGCCACTTGTAGCTGTAGCTGCTGCTCACCACGTCGACGCCGACGTCGAGCAGGTACTGCTGCGCCGCCCAGTAGTCGGCCTCGGTGGACACCTTGCACACGACGAGGCCGGCGCCCGGCGCCACGCCGGTGATCTTGCCCTTGCTGCCGTCGCCGACCATCAGCCCGGCGGTGTAGGTGCCGTGCGCGTCGCCCGAGACGATGTTGTTGTCGTTCGTCTCGAAGTCCCAGCCCTGGATGTCGTCCACGAAACCGTTGCCGTCGTCGTCGAGCAGGTTGCTGGCGATCTCGCCCGGGTTGCTCCAGACGCGGTGCACCAGGTCGGGGTGCTGCCAGAAGGTGCCGCTGTCGATCGTGCCGATGAGCACGCCGTCGCCGCGGTAGCCGCGGTCCCAGACGAGCGGCGCCTGCAGCGCCGTGACGTGCGGCTCGATCTCCGGCGCGGGCTCGACGCCGACGCCCGGGCCGATCTCGATCTCGTCGAAGGCAAAGCCGTCGGACGGGATGTCGAAGTTGTCGCGCCACTGGAAGCGCACGAGGAAGCTGCTGGTGAAGCCGATGCCGAAGCCCGGCAGCAGCGGGTCGAGCGTCACCCAGTGCGAGGTGTAGTCCTGCGAGGCGTTCTGCAGCGAGACGACCTCGAACCAGGTGACGCCGTCCACGCTCACGGCGACGCCGTCCTCGGGGTGGTTCTCGTCGCCGAACTCCTTGTGGCGGAAACGCACGCCGACGTCGTTCTGGCCGGCGAGGTCGAGCTCCACCGTGATGCTGGCGATGCTGTCGACGGAGTTGACGCTCGTCGCCATGAGGCAGTGGAAGCCGCCGCGCGGTCCGTTGGCCGGGCTCACGCTGGCGTAGCCGGAGCCGGTCGTGGCGACGCTCCAGTGGGGCAGCAGGCTGCCGCTCTCGAAGTCGTCGTAGAAGGGGTAGCCGCCCTGCAGCGCGAGCGCTCCGCCGGGCGCGGCGGGCAGCAGGCGCGCGGCGACCGGGGTGCCCGTTGCCGCGGGGGCGGGCGGCGCCACGGGGAAGGCGTCCTGGACCTCGGCCGGCGTGACGGCGTGGATGAGGTGGATGCGGTCCACCTCCGGCAGCGCGGCGAGCTGGGCGATGAGCGCGGGCCCGGCGTCGAGCACGAGCGCGTTGCCGATCCAGAGGTCGTGTCGCAGCGTGGCCTCCCCCGCGTCGACGGCCGCCTGCACGAGGGCGCGCACGCGCGTCTGGCGCGCCGCGGCGTGGGTGCGCAGCGCACCCGCCACGAGCCGGCGGCGCTCGCGCCGCTCGCTCGTGCCGGCGATCTCCTGCAGCCGGGCCGTGGGCAGCGCCTCGGTCAGCACGACGCTCACGGGGAAGCGCTCGCCGGGCGCCGCCGCGGCCAGGGCCGCGCGCAGCTCGGGCGCGAGCCGAGCCGCGACGTGGGGCGGGGACGGCACCGAGGCGGGCGCCGGCTCGGTCGCGGCCGGCGCCGTCTGATGCGCCGGACTCGCCTGGCCCGCGGGCCGGACGGCGGCCGGACCGGCTGTCGCCTGCAGCGCGCGCGCCTCCGGCGCGGCGCCGGCCACGAGCAGGGCGCCGACCGCGGCCAGCGCGAGCACCCGCCGCACCGTCGCACTGCCGATGTGACGCGAGCACCTGAGGTGCGGCGCGGGCAGCACGCTGCGGGGTCTCTCGGGCGTCGTCATGGCTGTCTAGAAAATGGCCCGGGATCCGCGACATCCCGGGCCTCAGGGGGGCCTCCGCCCCTCATGGTTGCGCTCCGGTCGGGAGCGCCATGTGATGCCGGGAGTCTACCCCTGCTTCGTCGGGCCGTGGGGTGTGGATGCAACAATTCCTTCGTTCCCTGGCGTGTTCCTGGGGCGCGGGGAGCCAGGACAGTGCCGCGTCGCGCTCAGCGCGCGACGAGCTGCTCGAGCGTGCTCCGAAAGGTGTTCGGATTCACCGCGCCATGCGAGCCCGCCAGGTACTTGCCCTCGGCGTCGGTGAACATGACGAAGGGCAGCATCATGCCGTCGGCGAGGTGTTCGCTGATGAGCTCGATGATCTCCTGCTCCGGTTCGTCGGCGTCCGAGGCCAGCCCCACGAAGTGCTGCTCGAGCAGGGGCGCGATGCCCGGGCTGGGCACCACGGCCTGCACGAGGCTGCGGCACTGGCTGCAGAGTTCGCGCCCGAAGTCGATGAACACGAGCTTGCCGCCCTGTCGCGCGGCGGCCAGCGCGTCGTCCCAGCGCGTGTACCACTCGAGCGTGCCACGGTCGTCGAAGTGCGGGTGCCTGGCCATGCTGGGGTCTCGGGAGGAGGGGCGTGTGGAGAGCTGGGGATAGCGCGGGTCGCGTCGGGCTGTCGGACGTCAGGGTGGGTACAGGGTGTCGATCCGGGCAGCCATGATGAAGTCGGCCTCGGTCAGCCCGCCGGCGTCATGGGTCGTGAAGGCCACGGCCACGCGCCCCCAGCCCAGTTCGAGGTCGGGGTGGTGGCCCTGCTGCTCGGCCAGCCGGCCGATGGCGTTCACGGCAGCCAGGGCCGCGGCGAAGTCGGGTAAGCGCAGCTCGCGGCGCAGGCGGCGGCCGCCCGGCACCGTCCAGGCCGGCAGCAGCCCGGCGTGGTCGGCCACGCGCTCGGGCGGCAGGAGCGGGCTGCCCGGCGTGCAGTTCCGGCGGCGGAGCGTGTCGAGGTCCATGAGGGGCGCGAAGGATAGCACTGCACGCCGCGCCGTCGACGACCGCGCGGCGCACGCCCGCGGCGACGGCGCGCGGGCGGCGCTCGGGCGGTGGCGCTCGGGCGGCGCGCCCAGCGTGGCGCTCGCGCCGCCTGCCCGCGGCGGCGGCGACGCGAAAGCTTTTTTTCCGGATCGACGCGCCCTTTAGAGTGAGCGTTCGGTCGGTTCGCCCGGGGCGCCGGGCGTGGGAGGCGACGACATGCTGGTGACGGCTTTGGTGACGCCCTTCGAGGGCGCGACGGGTGACCCGGATCTCGAGCTGTGCCAGCGCCTGGTGCGCTTCCAGCTCGACGAGGGCGTGCATCAGGTGCTGCTCTTCGGCACGACAGGCGAGGCCCCGTCGCTCGAGGAGTCCGAGCGGCAGGCGCTGCTCGACGCAGCGCTGCAGGTGGCGCGTCCCGAGCAGCTGATGGTCGGCCTGGGCTCCGGGCGCCTGGCCGAGGTCATCGCCCGTGGGCGACAGGCGCTCCTGCGCGGCGTGCGCGACCTGCTGCTCGTCGACTGCCCGTACAGCGGTGCGCCGAGCAGCGCCCTGCGCACGCACTGGCACGGCCCCATCGCGGAGGCGCTGCCCGAGGCGCGGCTCTTCCCCTACGCGGTGCCCTCGCGCACCGCCACCGAGCTCCTGCCCGACGATCTCGCGCGCCTGGTGGAGGACCACGCCAACGTCGTGGGCGTCAAGGACGCCACCGGGCGGCTCGCGCGCATGACGCGCGTGCGCGAGCTGTGCGGCGACGCGTTCATCCTCTACTGCGGCGACGATCCGCAGCTGCGCGACGCCCTGCTCGACCCGGCCATCCGCGCGCAGGGCGGCTGCAGCGTGCTGTCGAACCTGGCGCCGCGCGCGCTCGTGGCGCTGGTGGAGACCGGCCGTGCCGGCGATGCGGCCGAGACGCGCCGTCTGGCGACGCGCCTCGAGAACCTGATGGAGTTCATCTCGCTCACGGCGCAGGAGCCGGTCGAGGTGGGCGGACGGACCATGCTCGTGCCGCAGCGCGTGCGCAACCCGGTGCCGGTCAAGGCCGCGCTCGCGCTGCTCGGCGTCGGGAACGGCGCCTGCCGTGCGCCGCTCGCGCCGCTCGGCGAGCACGGTCAGCGCCTCGTGCGCCAGCGCCTCGACAGCGTGCTGCGCCGCGACCGGGAACTGTTCGCGCCCTTGCAGTCGGCCTTCCGCGCCGCGGACACGGGCCGGCAGGCGGACGCGCGGGAGCTGGCTGGCCGTTCCGCATGAGCCTGACGGTCGTCAAGGTCGGGGGCTCGTTGCTGGACGGCCCTGCCGATCTCGACGCCGTCGTGGCGGCACTCGTCATGCGGCGGCGGCGCGGCGAGCGGCTGCTGGTCGTGGTCTCGGCCCTGAAGGGCGTGACCGACACGCTCGAGACGGCGGCGATCGAGGCGCTCGATCCGCGCGCGGGCAACGAGATGGTCGCCGCGCTCGTCGCCCGGCTGCGGCGCCGGCACGAGCGGCTCGTCGCGGGCCGCCCCGGTTGCGAGGGCGCGCTGCTCGGGTTGCGCGTGGCGCTCGACGCCGTCGAGCGCCTGCTCACCGGCATCCGCCTCACGGGCGAGCTGACCGACCGCACGCACGACATGCTCCTGGCGCAGGGCGAGCGCCTCAGCGCGCCGCTGGTGGCCGAGGCCCTGCGCCTGGGCGGCGTGGACGCGCGCGCCGTGGCCTCGGAGGAGGCCGGTCTCGTGGCGCGCGGGCCGTTCCGCGTGGGGCGCTGCGATCTCGAGGCCAGCCGGCCCGGCCTGCAGGGCCTCGCGCACGAGCTGCATGACCGCGTGCTGGTGCTCACGGGCTTCTACGGCGTCAATGCCCACGGCGACGTGGTGCTGTTCGGGCGCGGCGGCACCGACTACACGGCCGGCATCGTGGCGGCGGGCATCGAGGCCGACGGGCTCGAGCTGTGGAAGGACGTGCCGGGCTTCATGAGCGCCGATCCGCGCGCGGTGCCGCAGGCCCGCCTCGTGCCCGAGCTGTCGTTCGCCGAGGCCTGCGAGCTGGGCTACTACGGCGCGCGCATCCTGCACCCGCGCTGCCTCGAACCGCTGCGCGGCCGCAGCCTGCACGTCAGCCTGCGCTCGGTGCACGACGTGGATCGCGCCGGCACGCGCATCGTCGAGCGCCACGGCCAGGGCGGCATCGTGCCGGCGGGCGGCCGCAGCCGACCCGCGGTCGCGGCCCTCGCCCACCGACTGGGTGTGGCCGTCATCCGCGTCGAGGGCGCCGCCATGGTGAACCAGCCGGGCGTGGCGGGGCGCATCCTCGATGCCGTGGGTCGCGCGGGCGTCAACATCGACGCCATCGCCAGCTCGATGACCTCGCTCTCGTTCACCATCGCCGACGCCGACGTCGCGCGTGTGCGGCGCGCCCTGGCGCCGCTGCAGGCCGAGGAGGACGGCCCGCTCGAGCGCCTCGAGATCCGGCGCGGCGTGGCGCTGCTGGGCGTGGTCGGCGACGGCGTGGCCAGCGACCCGACCATCGCCGCGCGCATGCTCGGCTGCCTGCAGCAGCTCGGCGAGGCGCTCGAACTCATCTCGCACGGGCCGGGCGACGTCGGGCTGAGCTGCGCCCTGCCCGAGGTCGAGGTCGAGCGCGCCCTGGGGCTGCTGCACGCGGCCTTCTTCGGGCAGCCCGCGGCCGCCGAGGCTTCCGCGCGGCCGCCTGAGCGCAGCGGCGAACGCCACGACGCCCTCGAGGCCCTGGGTGCGCTCGCCGCGCGTCGCGCCGCGCGGCTGGGCGGGGGCATGGTCGGCGGCCTGGGCGGAGGCGTCGCCGAAGGCTCGAGCGGTGGCCGCGCCGGTGGCCTGGCCGAAGGCTCGAGCGGTGGCCGCGCCGGTGGCCTCGCCGAAGGCCGCCCCGGTGGCCGCGCCGGTGGCCACGCCGGTGGCCTGGCCGGTGGCCTGGCCGAAGGCGCTGCGGAGGCGAGCGGCGCGTGAGCCGTCGTCCGGTCGCCGTGCTCGGCGCGACGGGCGTCGCCGGGCGTCAAGCGCTGCTCGCCCTGGCGCGTCATCCGTGGTTCGAGATCGCGCAGGTGGCCAGCTCACCTCGCACCGCCGGTCTCCGGCTGGGGGACGTGCTGGCCGGAGCCGTCAGCGCCTCGCACGCAGGAGCCGCGCGCGGCGAGCGCCTGCCCGACGGCGACGGCTGGGAGACGGACGAGCTGCTCGAGGCCCTGCCGCCGGCGCTGCTCGACCTGCGTCTGGCCGAGGCCGCGCACCTGCGGGCCGCCGAGGTGGACGTGGTCTTCTCGATGCTCCCGTCCGACGTGGCGCGGCAGCTCGAGCCGCTGTGCGCCCAGACGACGCCCGTCTTCTCCACGGCCTCGGCCTTCCGCATGGAGCCCGACACGCCGCTGCTGCTGGCCGGCGTCAACCCCGAGCTGTTCCCGCAGCTCGAGGTGCAGCGCCGGCGGCGCGGCTGGCGCGGCTTCATCGCGCCGGGGCCGAACTGCACCACCGTCGGGCTGGCCCTCACGCTGGCGCCGCTGCGCGCGGCCTTCGGGGTGCGCGCGGCGCTCATCACGTCCCTGCAGGCCATCTCGGGCGCGGGTTCGCGCGCGCCCGCGGTGCGGCAGGCCGTGAGCGCCAACGTGCTGCCCTGGATCGCGCAGGAAGAGGAGAAGGTGGAGCGCGAGTGCCGCCGCATCCTGGGCCGTCTGCAGGGCGAGACGCTCGTGCCGGCCGACTTCGCGCTGAGCGCCACCTGCACGCGCGTGCCGGTGGAGCACGGCCACACGCTCTCGGTGGCCCTCGGGCTCGACCGCCCCGCGACGCCCGAGGCGGTGGCCGCGCTGTGGTCCGGCCTGGCCCCCTTCGCGGGGCGCGCCCTGCCCAGCGCGCCCGCCACCTGGATCGACGTGCGCCCCGAGCCCGACCGCCCCCAGCCGCGGCTCGACTGCGACTCCGGCGGCGGCCTGACGACGGTCGTCGGCCGGCTGCGCCCGGACGACGTGCTCGGCGGCATCAAGTACCTCGTCGTCTCGCACAACGCGGTCATGGGCGCGGCCGGCGGGGCCGTCCTGCTGGCGGAGGACCTGCTCGACCGGGGCCTCATCGGCTGAGGCCGCACGCGCGGGGGAGCGTGGTCGCGGAGCGGGTGCTAAGGTCTGGCGACCTCCGTGCGGAGTCGCACGATGCACCACGCGGCGCCCTGGCTCATCGCCCTGCCCCTGCTCATGACCCTTCAGTACCCCACGGCGCCCGGTGATCGCACGGTCGGGCGGCCCTTTGCCACGCGTTCGCCCGTGCTCGGCACGCACGGCATGGTGTGCGCCAGCCAGCCGCTCGCGGCGCGCATCGGCCTGCGTGTGCTCGAGGACGGCGGCTCGGCGGTGGACGCGGCCATCGCCACCAACGCCGCCCTCGGACTGGTCGAACCGACGGCCAACGGCATCGGCGGCGACCTCTTCGTGCTGTTGTGGGACAACCAGGCCGGCCGCCTCGTGGGCCTCAACGGCAGCGGCCGCTCGGCGCGCGCCGCCGGGCTCGAGCCGCTGCGCGCGCGGCTGGCCGAGTCGGGTCTCACCGACATCCCCCTGCGCGGGGCGCTGCCCGTCACGGTGCCGGGCTGCGTGGACGGCTGGTTCGCGCTCCACGAACGCTACGGCAAGCTGCCCATGGAGCGCCTGCTGGCGCCGGCCATCGCTCTCGCCCGCGAGGGTTTCCCGGTGAGCCAGGTCATCGCCTCCGAGTGGAAGGGCGCCGAGAAGGCCTTCGCCGCGGGCGCCGAGTTCGCCGAGTTCCGCCGCGTGTTCCTGCCCGGCGGGCGCGCGCCGCGCGAGGGCGAGTTGTTCCGCAACCCCGACCTGGCCGACACCTACGCCGCGCTGGCCGAAGGTGGGCGCGACGTCTTCTACAACGGCCGCATCGCCGAGGGCATCGCCGCCTGCGTGCAGGCCGGCGGCGGATGGCTGGGCACCGAGGACCTCGCCGCGCACCGCTCGGAGTGGGTGAATCCCGTGTCGGTGCCCTATCGCGGCTACGAGGTGTGGGAGCTGCCGCCCAACGGCCAGGGCATCGCCGCCCTGCAGATGCTGCGCATGGCCGAGGGCTTCAGTCCCGAGCCGTGGGGCGAGGACGGCCTCGGGCTGCATCGCCTGATCGAGTGCAAGAAGCTGGTCTACGAGGATCGCGCCGCCTACTACGCCGACGCGGAGGCGATGCGCGTGCCGCTCGCGCGCCTGCTCGGCAGCGAGTACGCCGCCACCCGCCGCGCCCTCATCGACGACGCGCACGCCGCCGAGCGCTGCGCGCCGGGCGAGCTGGCCCTCGAACACGGCGACACGACCTACCTGTCGACGGCCGACGCGGAAGGCAACGTGGTCTCGTGGATCCAGAGCAACTACTCAGGCTTCGGTTCCGGGCTGGTGCCGGAGGGCCTGGGCTTCGGCCTGCAGGATCGCGGCAAGCTCTTCAGCCTCGACCCCGGGCACGCCAACGTCTACGCGGCCGGCAAGCGCCCCTTCCACACGATCATCCCGGCCATGATGACGCGGGCGGGCCTGCCGGTGCTCTCGTTCGGGGTGATGGGCGGCGCCATGCAGCCGCAGGGCCACCTGCAGATCGTGGTGAACCTCGTGGACGCGGGCATGAACGTGCAGGAGGCCGGCGACGCCCCGCGTTGGCGGCACGAGGGCTCGAGCGAACCCGACGGCAGCGCGACCCTGTCCGGCCCTGGCACGGTCTACGTCGAGAGCGGGATGCCCGAGGCGATCGTGGCCGGTCTGCGCGCGCGCGGCCACACGGTCGAGGTGAAGGCCGGCGGCTACGGCGGCTACCAGGCCATCTGGATCGACGACATCGCCGGCAAGGCAGGTGGCCGCGTCTACCGCGGCGCGAGCGAATCGAGGAAGGACGGCACGGCGCTGGGCTGGTAGGCCGGCTCGCTGCTGCCGTCGACATCGACTGCGCCGTCGATCCGCCCGCCGGCGTAGCCCGCGGAGAGCCACGACCAGGCCTGCAGCGCTGCGCAGCGGCTCTCCGGAGTGCTGCGGTCCCACTGCAAGGGGAGCGCGTCGAGCGCGACGGACACGCCGAGCCCGCTCAGCCGGCGCGCCAGGTGCACGGCCGCCTCCGCATGGCGATCCCAGCGCGGGGCCACGCACGCCGACGTCGAGGCCGACATCGAGGTCGGGGTCGGGGCCGACGCCGAGACCGACGTCGACGCCGAGGCGTTGCGAGCCGGGGCCACCAGATCGCCCAAGGCGCCCAGGTGCCGGAGGAGCAGATCCCAGGCCCGATCGCGGGCCGCGCCCAGGATGCGGCCGCGCAGGTCGGCGCCCGACGGCCGCGACAGGGCGCGCAAGGCGGCGCGCGCCCGGCCGATCCAGGCCCGGTCGGCGGGGCGGGCGGAGGATGGACCGGCATGACGATCGGGGCGATGGCCGGCCTCGCGGGCGGTGGGGTCGTCGGTCGGGTGGCGGGGCGGCAGCGAGTTCGGGAACTCGTGCGCGGGCTCGTGCTCGTTGTCGTTCAAGGAGAAGTCTCCACGGAGGTCGATGGGAGGGGGCTGGCCAGCGCGCGCTCCAGCCGCAGGGCGAGGCGCTCGCGGGCGCGCTTGAGGATCATGCCGACCTGCGCGCGCGGCAGGTCGAGGGTGGCGGCCACCTCGTCGTAGCTCTGCCCCTCGACCTCCCGGCAGATGAGCACGCGCCGGTCGCGCAGGCCGAGGGCATGGAAGCAGCGGCTCACGACCAGCAGCAGCAGCGTCCCGAGCCGCGCCAGGGCCTGGCCCTGTTCGCGCGCCGCCATCAGGGCCAAGGGGTCGGGCGCCTCGCGGCTGCCCGAGAGCGTCAGCTCGAAGCGCGCATCGCGAGCGGAGGCGCGACGCATGAGGCGCAGCTGGTTCAGGCAGTCGTAGCGCATCATCGCGTAGGCCAACGAGAGGAAGCGTTGCACCGGCCTGTCGCTCGAGCGCCGCGCCGGGGCCCGTTGTGCGTCCTGCAGCTCGTCGGCGGCAGGTCGCACGTCGGTGAACAGGCGTGCCATGAAGCCGGCCACGAGGTCGTCCGGGTCGACCATGACCGCCAGGCGCCGCGTGATGCCGGCGGCGAGCTGTCGCAGGCGAGCCTGGCAGAGTTCGACCAGCAGCACGTAGGCCTCCACGTCGTCCCCTGCGCGGAAGCGCCCGAGCAGCAGCCCGGCCGCGAGATCCAGCTGGGCGTCGTCGCGCGCGTCGAACGGACAGGGCAGGACGACTGCCTCGTCGCCGAGGACCCGTTGCAGCTCGGCGTTCACGTCGCTGACCAACCCGGACCTCCATGGCGGGGAGACGGCCCGGGCCTGCGACGGGCCTGTTGCTCTGGCGTGTTGCTCTGGCGTGCTGCGCCCGCGTGCCGTGACTGCGTGCTGCGCCTGCGTGCCGTGACTGCCGGCTGCGGGGGATGCTCTGGACCTGCCTGCGAAGAAGCCGGCGGTGCCCGCACGCGGAATCCCCGTTCCTGCGGTGCGGGCACCGGCCGGCGGACGGCTCCTCGCAGCCGTCGCGTGAGGGCTGCCGGAGAGGCGCCAGGATAACGGGCAAAAATCCGCGCGGGTGGCGGACGGGGCCGGCGGGTGGGCGCCGGTCCGTCCCCTCAGCTCACGGCGTGGAGGCCGTCACGGCATGGCTCAGCGTGATGTCGTGCAGCGTGGCCAGGTCCTGCACGAGGTACTGCAGGTAGAGGTCGACGCCGCTCGGGGTTCCGGCCGGCCAGGCGAAGGCCACCGTGTCCGTGCCCGACGGGCTGCTCACGCGCAGGAACTGGGCATTGAAGGGGTTGGCGTACACGGTCCCGCCCAGCGCGGCGAGCGGCACCGACTGGAACGACAGCCAGGCGAGCATGAGCGCGCCGGGGGGCGCTTGGCTCAGCTCGATGAGCGTGTCGGCGCCGGCCTGCTGCGTGCCGAAGGCCTCGAGCAGCGGCTGTCCGGCGCTGCCCGGCGTGCCGCCGCCCAGGCTCTCCCAGGCGTCGGCGCGCTCGATGACGAGCGACTCGAAGACGATGCCCATGGGATTGAAGGGCCCGTCGTCGATGGTCCAGTTGTAGACCGAGAGCCCGGTGAAGTCGTAGGTGCCGAGCGCCTGGAGGATGTCGAGCGAGGGGATGGCCGTCGGCCCGTAGGTGACCGAGCTGTCGTTGCGCACGTTGCCGAAGCTGCCCACCTGGGGCAGCGGCACGCCGGCCGGCACGTCCACGTTGGTCGAGATGAAGAAGCCGTCCACGCCCGGGTCGTTGTTGCGCAGCACGAAGTAGGGCGTCTGGCCGGCCGGGAAGGGGTTCTGCAGGCCCATGCTGCCGGCCGCGAACTGCAGCCGGAAGCTGGGCTTGTCGATCGCGTAGCCGCGCGTGGGGAAGCTGCCGCTGTTCACGAAGCTGGCCGAGTCGAGCAGGCAGCTCAGGGTGACGCCCTCGCCCACGTCCACGTTGCTGAGCGGCCCGCTGGCGAAGCCGTTGAACTCGACGCTGCCCTGCAGCGTGACCCGCACCGGGACGCCGGCCGAGGCCTGGCTGCCGCCGAGCAGGCTGGCGGCGATCGAGAAGGAGAGGAGGGCGATACGCGCGAGGAGGTGGCCGGGGGCCGGCGGACGGAGCGTCATGGGGTGACCGACAGGGGTGGGCGAGGGGGCGAGGGGGCGAGGGAGAGAGCCAAGCGAGAGGGAGATCCAGGCGAGCCAGAAGGCAGAGCAGCCTATCCGTGCTGGCCGGATCCCGCCACGGATTGTGGTCGCCCGCCCGGCCGCCTCAGGCGCCCGTGGTCGCGTCCTGGGTGCGCTGGGCGCCGTACATCTCGCGTGCGTAGTCCTCGAGCATGCGCCGGGCGCTGAAGCGGTGCAGGGTGGCCGCCATGCTGTTGCGCATGCGCGCGATCCAGCGCCGCGGCAGGCCGCCGGCATCGCGGTCGTAGTACAGCGGCACGACCTCGTTCTCGAGCAGTTCCATCAGCTGGCGCGCGTCGCGGCCACGGTCGGGCGGCTCCTGCTTGCCGATCGTGAAGCCGGTCTCGGACTGCTCCGCCTCGGCCCACCAGCCGTCCGGCACCGAGGCGTGCAGCACGCCGTTGGCCGCGGCCTTCATGCCGCTCGTGCCGCTCGCCTCGTGCGGCCACTCGGGCGTGTTCAGCCAGACGTCCACGCCGCGCACCATGAGCCGCGCGACGCCCGCGTCGTAGTCCTCGACCACCACGATGCGGCCGCGCAGCTCCTCGCTGTCGGCCAGCTCCCAGATGCGGCGGATGACGTCCTGGCCCGGCCGATCGGCGGGGTGCGCCTTGCCGGCCATGACGAGCCGCACCGGGCGCTCGCTGTTCGTGAGCAGCCGGCGCACGCGCTCGTGGTCGTGGAACAGCAGGTCCGCGCGCTTGTAGGGCGCGAACCGCCGCGCGAAGCCGAGCGTGAGCGCCGTAGGCGCGAGCAGCTCCTGCACGCGGCGCAGCTCGGCCGTCGAGCGCCCGTGGCGCGCGGCCTGCCGCACGGCGCGCACGTTGAGGAAGCGCATGAAGCGGTGCTTCTGCTGGCTGTGCGCGGCCCACAGCACCTCGTCGCCCAGGCGGCTGGCGCGCTCGGCGAGCTGCTCGGGCGGCGTGTCGGCCTGCGCGTCGAGCACGCGCGCCACCTCGGGGCCGAGCCAGGTGGCCATGTGCACGCCGTTGGTGATGGCGCCGATGTCGAAGCCCGGCCACATGCGGCGCGAGACCTCGGCGTGCAGCTTGCTCACGCCGTTGGCGGCGGCCGAGAGGCGCAGCGCGAGCGCCGTGAGGTTGAACTCGTGCTTTCCGTCCACCTGGCCCAGCGCGAGCAGCTCCTCCGGCGAGGCGCCGAGCTTCTCGGCCGTGCCCTCGAGGTACGGTCGCACCTTGCCCAGGTCGAAGACCTCGTTGCCGGCCGGCACCGGCGTATGCGTCGTGAACACGTGGCGCGGTTTGCAGGCCGCGATGGCCGTGGCCAGGTCGGGCTCGCCGCAGCGCCGCAGGTTCTCGATCGCCAGGAAGGCCGAGTGCCCCTCGTTCATGTGGTAGACGAGCGGGTCGATGCCGAGCGCCTCCATCACGGCCACCGCGCCGCGCCCCAGCACCACCTCCTGCTCGAGGCGCATCTCGCGTCCGCGCACGTAGAGCATCGAGGTGATGTACTGGTCCTCGGGCGCGTTCTTCGTGCTGAAGCTGTCGAGCAGCAGCAGCGGCACGCGCCCCACCTGCGTGACCCAGACGCGCAGCTGCACGGTGCGCCCCGGCAGCTCCACCGGCACGCGCAGCGTGTTGCCCTCGCCGTCGCGCACGCGCAGGATCGGCACGCGCAGCCCGTCCAGCTCCGGGTAGTGGTGCTGCTGCTGGCCGTCGGTGTCGATGAGCTGCTGGAAGTAGCCGCGGCGGTAGAAGAGCCCCACGGCCACGAGCGGCAGCCCCAGGTCGGACGAGGCCTTGAGGTGGTCGGCCGAGAGGATCCCGAGGCCGCCCGAGTAGATCGGCAGGCACTCGTGCAGCCCGTACTCGGCCGAGACGTAGCAGACCGGCCGCCCCGGCCGCCCCGGCCGCTGCAGGTCGGCGTCGAAGGCCTCGAGCACGGCGTG